>Ga0164296_1001303_pt1 | contig 26889 bp, 26 predicted proteins | sample GEODES057metaG_FD_113533 | JGI IMG/M metagenome (GOLD analysis project Ga0164296, IMG submission 113533) | Dystrophic lake water microbial communities from Trout Bog Lake, Wisconsin, USA - GEODES057 metaG | ecosystem: Environmental > Aquatic > Freshwater > Lake | place: USA: Trout Bog Lake...
AGCGGCGTCAAGCGGCTCGCCGATCACGCCTGTCGAGGCCAGAACGATTTCGCGCGGCTTGCAGCCTAAGGCTTCGGCGGCGATGGCGGCGGTCTTTTTAACCGTTTCCTTGCCCGCTTTGCCCGTAAACGCATTGGCATTGCCGGAATTGACCACCAAGCCACGCGCTTTACCCGATTTTAGAACATCCCGGCACCAATCAACGGGAGCTGAGGGGCATTTTGAGCGGGTAAAGACGCCTGCCGCTTGGGTTCCCTTGGCCAAGCCAACCAACAGCACATCCGTCCGCCCCTTATATTTGATCCCTGCTGCCGCGGTTGCGAAGGTTACGCCTTCGATGGCGGGAAGTTCAGGATAGCTCTTAGGGGCAAGCGGGGAGATGGCTGTCGACATGGCTTGGCTCTTGAGTTTAGGGCGGTTGGTTTATTGGGCGGCAGGCGCTGCTGGTGGGTCAATCCGTTCAATTTTTCCGGTTTCACGCAGCGCTTTGATGGTTTCTTGCTGGTTTTTGCGGAACATGAACTGTTCGATCTGATCCTTGACCTCATCATAGGTCGGAACAGGCTTTTCGCGCTTATCGACCAATTTGATGACATGGTAGCCGAATTGGCTCTTCACCGGATCCGAAACCTGACCGGCTGCCAAGGCAAAGGCCGCCGTTGAAAATTCAGGCACCATGCGCTCTTTGGTGAAGAAACCGAGGTCGCCGCCCTGCTGACCCGAGCCTGGATCCTTCGACAATTCAGTGGCGAGCTTGGCGAAATCTTCGCCTGCCTTGATCCGCTTGACGATGTCTTTGGCCTGATCTTCGGTTTCAACCAAGATATGGCTGGCGCGAATTTCGGTCTCTGGCTTCAGATTTTTGACCGTTTCTGTGTAAAGCGCCCGCATCGACTCGTCCGTTACGGCCTTTTTGGCTTGGGCTGCGCTATATTCTTCAAACAGCATCCGGTCGGTTTGATAGCCAAGGCGGCGCTTGAATTCGGCATCGTCTGCCAATTTGGCATCGCGAGCCGCTTTGGCGCCGAGGCGCAGGTCGATGATGTAGGTGACCGCATATTCGTGCCGCTGGGCTTCCGGAATCTGTTGGATCGAATCACCGAGATCCATCAGCGCCATGCTGACATCGGCTTCGGTAATGTCCGTTCCGTTCACCTTGGCAATGACGTGATCGGGCGCATTGGCGGCAAAACTAGCTTCTGACAGGCCAAAACTGGCGAAAATCGTAAGGAAAAGCGAAAAAACGGCGAAATGGAGCTGGCGCACGCGGAGAAACATAAGCGATCCTTTTTAAACGCATCATTGTGAATGCATGAAGCCATGACGGAAGCCGCGGCGCGTTGCAAGCATTCCCGCCGTCAGGATTTGAAAAAAATCGATCCGAGCCTATTTATTAGCGAGGCTAGGCGACCAAACTGACGAACGGAGGTCGCCTTAGAAAAATTTTGCGGCTATAGAAGTCGCCAATTGAATGATAGGACGTCTCGACCCGTTTGGGGTCTAGCGGATGATAAAGGGTTCTCGATGTTCGGCGCACTCGCCAAAAAGATTTTCGGCTCGGCCAATGACCGCAGACTGAAGACATTCACCCCAAAGGTTCAGGCGATCAACGCGCTGGAACAGGAAATTGCAGCCCTGTCGGATGACGCCTTGCGGGCGCGGACCGAAGCCTTTCGGGCAGAGCTGAAGGCAGACAAGACGCTGGATGACATTTTGGTTCCAGCCTTTGCCACCGTGCGTGAGGCAGCTAAGCGCGTGTTAGGTCAGCGCCATTTCGATGTGCAGCTCATTGGCGGCATGGTGCTGCATGAGGGCTCCATCGCCGAAATGAAGACGGGCGAAGGCAAGACGCTTGTTGCGACGCTTGCGACCTATCTCAACGCGCTATCGGGTAATGGCGTGCACGTGATTACCGTGAACGATTATCTCGCGCGGCGTGACTCCGAGTGGATGGGGCAAGTCTATCGCTTTTTGGGCCTTTCGACCGGCGTCATCGTGCATGGTATCGATGATGCGGACCGTAAAGCGGCCTATGCTGCAGATATCACCTACGGCACGAATAATGAATTCGGCTTCGATTACCTTCGCGACAATATGAAATACGAGCTCGACCAAATGGTTCAGCGCGGGCACAATTTCGCGATTGTCGACGAGGTGGACTCGATTCTGGTCGATGAGGCGCGTACGCCTTTGATCATTTCAGGGCCGCTTGATGACCGCTCGGAACTTTACAATGCGATCGATGTGATCATTCCGCGTCTAACGCGCGAACATTATGATCTCGATGAGAAGCAGCGTTCCGTTTCGCTGACCGAAGCAGGCAATGAACGGATTGAAGAATTGCTGGCGGAAGTTGGTCTTTTGAAAGAAGGCTCGCTCTATGATGCGACGAATGCAACCTTGGTGCATCACGTCAATCAGGCGCTTCGCGCGCATTCGCTCTTTCAGCGCGACAAAGACTATATTGTTCGCAACAATGAAGTTGTGATCATCGACGAATTTACGGGCCGTATGATGCCAGGCCGGCGTTATTCGGAAGGATTGCATCAAGCGTTGGAAGCGAAAGAACATGTCGCTATTCAACCTGAAAACCAGACACTGGCCTCGATCACGTTCCAAAATTATTTCCGCCTTTATGACAAGCTTGCGGGAATGACGGGAACAGCTGCGACCGAAGCCGATGAGTTTATGGATATTTATTCACTCGACGTTGTCGAAATTCCAACCAATTTGGTGGTTTCCCGTATCGACGAAGACGATGAAGTCTATCGGACAGCGGAAGAAAAATACCGCGCCATTGTGCGAGAAATCGAAGCGGCCGTTGAAAAGGGGCAGCCGATCCTTGTGGGCACGACTTCGATTGAAAAATCGGAAGTGTTAGGCGAGGTGTTGGAAAAGAACGGCTATAAGATGATCGACTTTGCTGATCCTAAAGCGCTATTGCCGCTTTATGAATCGGCGCGTTCTGGCAAGCCTTCCAAAACCTTCGCGATTTTGAATGCTCGCTTCCATGAGCAGGAAGCCTACATCGTGGCCCAAGCCGGCGTGCCGGGTGCGGTAACGATTGCCACCAATATGGCGGGTCGCGGTACGGATATTCAGCTTGGCGGTAACATTGCCATGCGTATTCGCCATGAGCTGGCCGATATGGCAGAAGGCCCTCAGCGGGATGCGGCAGAAGCTTCTATTCGCGAGGAAGTCGCCGAGCTTAAGCAAAAGGCCTTGGCTGCTGGCGGGCTTTATGTCGTGGGTACTGAGCGGCATGAGAGCCGTCGTATCGATAACCAGTTGCGTGGTCGTTCGGGTCGTCAGGGCGATCCGGGTCGGTCGAAATTCTATCTCTCCTTGCAAGATGATTTGATGCGGATTTTCGGATCCGATCGCATGGATGGGATGTTGCAGAAATTGGGACTGGGTGAGGATGAAGCCATCATCCATCCATGGATCAATAAAGCGATTGAGAAAGCGCAGCAAAAGGTTGAAGCGCGCAATTTCGATATCCGCAAAAATATCCTCAAATATGATGATGTGATGAACGACCAAAGAAAGGTCGTGTTTGAGCAGCGCCGTGAATTTATGGCGGAAGAAAGCGTGCGCGAGACGATTGATGAAATGCGCCATGCGGTGCTCGACGATCTTGTTGCCATCAGTATTCCGGAAGGTGCTTATCCCGAGCAATGGGATGTTCCCGCTCTGGAAGAAGGTGTCACTAAGGCTCTGGGCCTTAATCTTCCTGTTGCCGATTGGGCGAAGGAAGAAGGCATTGCGGATGAGGAGTTGCGCGAGCGGCTTCGTACCGCATCTGACGAGGCCTATGCCCGCCGGATTGAACGCAACACGCCGGATGTAATGACCTATGTTGAAAAGCAGGTCTTGCTGCAAACGCTTGATCATCTTTGGCGCGAACATCTCGTGACACTCGATCATCTGCGTCAGGTGATTGGCTGGCGCGGCTATGCGCAACGCGATCCGCTAAATGAATATAAGCAAGAGGCGTTTGATCTGTTCAACGGCCTCGTCACGCATTTGCGTGAGCAGGTGACGGGCCAGATGATGCGCATCGAAGTAACCTTCCAAGCGCCACCTCCGCCGCCACCCGTGATGGAAATGATCCATACCGATCCGGTGACGGGCGAGAATGAGGAAGCGTTAGCCGGTCTCGCTTTTGCGCAACCGACCAATGCGGCACGTGATCCGAATGATCCATCCACTTGGGGGCGCGTCGGGCGTAACGAGGTTTGCCCTTGCGGATCTGGTAAGAAGTTTAAACATTGTCATGGGGTGATGGCCTAAGGACCTATCGATGATCAAAAAGGTTGGCTCAACCGAGATCAAGGCTCGCCATCGCCTCACTTGCCATTGCGGTGAGGTCGAGCTGTTGCTCGATTTGCCGGATGGCATTGTCGATCCACGTCGATGTGATTGTTCGCTATGTAGGCGCCGTGCGGCGATTATTGGGGCGATTAAATTATCGCAAATTACGGTCGTCAAAGGGGCAGACAAGCTGCGCCGCTATCAATTCCATACGCATGTTGCGGAGCATTTTTTCTGCGACACTTGCGGCATCTATACGCATCATCGGCGTCGCTCTGATCCGAGCGTGTTTGGTTATAATGTGGGTTGTCTCGAAGGGGTAAACCCAATTGATCTGGGTGATGTTCCTGTGTTTGACGGCATTAATCATCCGTCCGATCAGAAGAAAAACCCGTCCTAACAAATTCTACACTCTGCAAGATTTAATAGCGAATTGCAGCTGTGCCATTGACTGATCGTATCTGATCTTGATGATTGCCCTTGACGGTTGGGCGGCACTGAGATGAACTAAGGTCATAACAGAGTGTGGCCGATGCTCATGACGACAGATCGTTTTACCGTAACCTACCGTGTAACACCCGATGATACGCGCTCTATCGAAGCGCATGCAAAAGATATCTGTATCGAGGAGACGGTTGAGATCCCTGAGGATGCGGTTCCCGCTTCACATTGGGAGCAGGGGATTGTCGGCCGCATTGAAAGCATTACCGAGCGCGACGGACAACCGACGGATTATGATGTCCGCATCAGCTATCGCGTTGATATTACCAATAATGAAATTCCAAATCTGCTGAATGTTGTGTTCGGCAATATCTCAATCAGGCGCGGCATTAAGGTGATCGATATCGCCTTTACCGACGAGCAGGTAAAAGCTTTTGGTGGTCCGCGCTTTGGGACGGATGGATTGCGAAAGGCGCTGAATGTTTTCGGGCGCCCTTTGGCCACCACCGCGATTAAGCCGCTTGGTTTGTCAGCACGCGAATTCGCTACCCTTTGCGGTGGATATGCGCGTGGCGGGCTCGATATTATCAAAGATGATCACGGGTTGATCGATCAGCATTTTCATCCCTTTGAAGAACGTGTGGCGCGTATTCAAGAGGCGATCCGTGAGGCTAATGCGAAGACGGGTCGCATCACGCATTATTACCCGATGGTGGCAGGTCGTTTTGATACAATCGAAAAGCAGATGGCCTTTGCACAAGCACAAGGATGCTTTGGTGTGCTCGTTGCGCCAATGTTGATCGGGCCCGATACAGGGTTTTATCTCGCACGGAAATATGATCTTGCGGTCATGACTCATCCAACCTTTACCGGAACAAATTTTCACGATCCCCGCCATGGCATGACACCTGCCATTTTACTTGGAACCTTGTTCCGGCTTTTTGGCGCTGACATTTCTGTCTTTCCGAATTATGGCGGGCGTTTCACGTTTACCGAAGCCGAATGTCATGATTTAGCAGATGCGTTGCGTGGTCCTGTCAAAGGAATGAAGGCGGCATTTCCATCGCCCGCCGGTGGAATGACGATTGAGAAAGTTGGCGCCATGCTCGAAGCCTATGGTGAGGATACGGCGCTGCTGATCGGTGGTGCTTTGTTGCGCTACTCACCCGATCCGGAGATAAGCGCTCGTGCGTTTGTTAATGCGCTTGAGCAAGCGGTAAAAGCGAAGAAGGGTTAAGCAGAATGAAGCTCGTTCGGCATTTCAAAAATTTTGGCTGGGACGATGTTGATGTGTTGGCCTATAAAGAGGGCGGACCGTATAAAGGCGTGACGCGACAGGTTCTTTTTGAAGGCGCTGATGCGCTGCCGTGCCAATGGCGATATTTTGAAGTCGAGCCCGGTGGTCATTCCACGCTTGAGCGCCATGAGCATTTGCACAATGTTTTGATTTTACGGGGCAGAGGACAATGTCTTGTAGATGGACAGATTCATACCATCAGCGAACATGATCTTATTCACGTGCCATGTCTGTCTTGGCATCAATTCCGAGCAGCGGACGACGCCCCGCTAGGATTTTTATGTCTTGTTGCGGATGAGCGCGATCGGCCCCAATTGCCTACTGAACAAGATTTGGTCATACTTTCTAGTGATCCTAAAATCCGTGATTTCATTCGTCCATAAGTGCCGGATGCATAGGCAAATATCGCTCAGCAAAAGTTTATGTGCTCCGGCTGTCAATTCTTAATAAAGTCGCTTTACGCCATTGAGCGTGACATTCATTTCCTTCGGTAAGGCAATGAGGTTTTCGCTTTTCATCCACGCCGCGTAGTTTCTTGATTTAAAGAACTCCAGCACAAAGGCGGCGTCTGTTTTATGCATTTCAATTAAGCAAGCGGGACGATGCTGGTCGATGGATTGTTTTGCACCCCGCAATGCAGCGTCTTCCATTCCCTCGATATCCAGCTTCATGAAATCGATCGCTTCGTTACAGTGATCAACGGTAATCGTTTTCACGGTTTCCCTATTCCGGTAAATCATTTTCTGATTGTCACTGTTTCTTGGCGGTCTTAGCTCAAGTGCGCCGAAATTATTATTGGCAGAATAATCGGGTAGACTAATATCCATCAACTCATCGCTGACATTGCTGACCGCATTATGATGGCAAAATGTATTCGTAAGATTGTTTAAGGCGACAGTGCCGCACAGCATGTAGTAAATTTGCCGTTGCGCTTCAAAGGCCCTGGTCATAATTCGGTTTCTAAATAGATTACCCAATGCCAGAGTGTGGGTCCCAATATTTGATCCGATATCGTAAAAAACCACCCGTTGTTTTGCCTTGAGCCGATATTCAAGGATCTTGCTGATTAATTGAATATCGTCGCTTGCCCAATAACCATTTTGAGTGATCATTCTGCTGATGATCGTATCGTTTTTGCTGACGATGATCGGGCCGAAATCAGATGGCTGTACAATAGTCGGGTATTTCATTCCGTTTCCGCGCGGCTTCATAGGTTACGAGTCTCATCTTTAATGAGGCCCATCATTGAATTTACGCAGAACGGAACACTAACGCGGTATTGTGATGGTTAAACCAAACCATCATTGAGCTATTTTATCCGCGACGAGGCGGCAAAGGGACATTGGCTGGTGTGCCTATAATAACGGGTTCAGCCGATGGCTGAAGCGGGGCCTCACCAAACCATTTTTGAAAGAAGCCATCATCCTGCGTGGCTGCTATGGATGGCGCTGGCGTTGCAGCATAGGCGGTTGCCGTGACGGGTGCTGGTTGGCGCGGCACGGGATTGCCTAAATGGTCCAGTTCCGTTTCTTCAACGGCCGATAATGCATCAGGGCGGCTAAGCTCACCTGCCGCGGCCCATTTTTCGAGGAGCTTCTGTTTTTCAGGCGTACGGAAGAACGGATTTTGATCGCCGTCGGAATAGGAGATGTGAACCGTCGTCGCTCCTGCCGCAATCAAAGATGCCATTTTTACGTTATCAGCGGCAGTCTTTGCGGCAATCTCGGCCGATGCAGGGTCAGCTGCAGCGGTTTGGCCGCAGCCCGGTGCTTCTGTTGCACCAAAGGTGTAACGCGCGCCGCAATAGCCTACTGCAGGCTCTTTCTTGGTCACTTCAAAGCGGTCGCTGCCTTCTTTTAGGTTTTTCCAGAACGGCAGATTTTCGTCATTGCGGAATTTGACCAAGTTTTCCGCCGTCATGTGAAACGGATAGGATTGAAATTGGATCGATTTTTGACCGCCCTGAAACGCTTCGCGCATAACGGCGTAAATCTCTTCGATTTGTTCGTTGGTCATCGCGAAGCAACCGCGTGACGAGCAGGTACCATGCACCATGATGTCGCCGCCGTTGCGTCCAAGGGAGCGCTCCATCGCATTGGGGTAGCCGATATTGAAGGCAAGCCATAAAGCGGAATTCGGGTTCATTTGATTTGGCGTTACCGTGTAGAAACCTTCTGGTACCTGACGGTCACCTTCCCGCGTCTTAGGCCCCAATTGGCCCGACCAGCGGCAAACCGGATAAGACTTCATCAAAGCGTATTGACCGGATGAAGTGAGCTTCCAGATTTCGATCTCCGATTCCTTTTTATAGGCGCGGATCAAAATCGGAGCGTCGCGGTTGGAGCCGATATGGTCCATCGCAGCCAGCGTTGTAGCAGGAATAGGCGTCACGGCACGCGCGTTGGTATAGTAAGTGCGATTGTTAGATGAGCTACAGCCGCCTATGATGAGAAGGGCCGAGAGAAAAAAAGCGCGGTGTAAAGGTAACAGGGCCATCGGGTATCTCTAAGTACGCACAAACTACGAATCAACGAAGGCAACCCTAAGCCAACGTGGTTTACCGGCTCTTAATAACCCGAATTTTCTATAAAATCGAGAGTCTAGCTTTGGGCTCTGCCGATTATAGTTTACGCCCAATGGAAAGGAATTTTTCTGCCCGCTTATCGCGCAATTGGTTTGGCGAGAGGCCTGAGAGCGTTTTGAGCGATTTTTCAACCGCTTCGCCGACAGAGGCAAGTGTCAAGGTATGGTCGCGATGCGCGCCACCGACCGGCTCGGGGATAATCCCGTCGATAATCCCAAATTTAAGCAGGTCTTGCGCCGTAATTTTCATCGTTGTCGCCGCTTCTTGGGCTTTCGATGAATCACGCCATAGAATTGAAGCAGAAGCTTCGGGCGATGCAACGGTATAAATCGAATGTTCGAGCATCAGGACCGTATTGGTGCTCGCGATGGCAACCGCACCGCCGGAACCGCCTTCGCCGATCACAATCGAGACATTCGGAACGCCTAAGGCCAAACAGGCTTCGGTTGAGCGTGCAATCGCTTCAGCCTGTCCGCGTTCTTCGGCACCAATGCCTGGATAGGCGCCAGCGGTGTCGACAATCGAAATAACAGGGAGGTTGAAACGGTCGGCCAATTCCATAACGCGCACGGCTTTCCGGTAACCTTCCGGCATCGCCATTCCAAAATTATGGCGAATACGGCTTTCCGTATCCCAGCCTTTTTCCTGACCGATAACGGCAACCGAAACACCACGGAATTGTCCAATCCCTGCAACAATCGCCTCGTCTTCGCCAAACGAGCGGTCGCCTGCTAGGGGCGAAAAATCGCTGATCAAACCGGTAATATAATCCCGAAAATGCGGCCGCATCGGATGGCGCGCGACCATGGCCTTTTGCCAAGGGGTGAGCGACGCATAAAGCTCTTTCAGCGTGGCTTTTGCTTTCGCTTCGATCCGCGTGATTTCGTCCGCGATGGCGGGCGAGCCACCGGCCGCGAGAATGGCGCTCAATTCGTCGGCTTTGGCGTCAATTTCAGCGATGGATTTTTCAAAATCGAGATAGGAGCGCATTGAATTAGCCTCTGGCCCAGATTGAGTAGGGTTGCCGCCCTAGGGATGGGCGCTGAGTTCTGACGTTACAGCGGGCTTTCGTCAAGCCGCGGACTGCCGGCAGGAACAAGGATGGGTGAAAGATGGGCCCGGCTGCGCTGCGTCGCGCTGACGATAATGGGCCGATAAAGCAGTTTTGTGGCCTCCACAATGTGGACGCCCGCAAAGGGTAAAGCCAGCGCGCTACCTAATTTTTCCCATGCAACGGCCGTTTTAGCCAGCATACTGCCCTTAAAAGGCGGAAAATGGAGCGCTTCTGACCAATGGGAGGGTGAAAACAAGGCTTCTCGCAACAAATCGGTCAATTGGCGGCGGGAAAAGGGCTGGCCGTGCCCAAAGGGCGTTTTATCAACGCGAGCCCAAAGGCCTCGTCGGTTCGGCGTAACAATCATGAGCTGGCCACCCGGTGTTAAAATCCGCCAAAGCTCGCTGAGCATATCTTGTGGATTATCCTGCGTCTCAAGCCCGTGAATGACCAAGACGCGGTCAATCGAGGCGTTTGGAAAGGGCAATGCGTCGGAAGAGGCAAGGACCGTTGCCGAGGGGCGGTCATTAGGCCAATTCACCACGCCTTGGCGAGCGGGCATGACGGAGATTACTCGCTCGGCCTCCCCGACAAAGGCATCTAGATACGGGGTTGCGTACCCTAAACCCAAAACGGCGAGCGATTGAGTTTTATGCCACCGTTGGCGAATATGGTTCGAAATCACCTGTTTGGTGACGCGACCAAGCGGTCCGGCATAAAAGCTTCGAATATCGATCACGTCGAGCGCCATAACGCTTCCTTTTCGCCGGTTCAGGAGACAATATAGGGCTGCGGTAGCAAAAGGAAAACCTATGCCTCTTTTAATCCATCAATTCGCCATCGGTTCGGATAATCTCGGAGTTCTTATCCGCGATCAGGCTACAGGGCGCACCGCTTCAATTGATGCAGGGGAAGAGGCTCCCATTCTCCAAGCGGTCAAAGAGACCGGATGGACGTTGACGGATCTTTTCATCACGCATCACCATGGCGATCACATTGCTGCTCTGCAGCCATTAAAAGAACGGTTCGGCGCGCGTGTTGTGGCGCCTGCTGCCGATGCGCATCGTATTCCCGCGATTGATGTCGCGGTTCGTGAAGGCGATGAGGTGCAACTGGGCGAGACGGGTTTCACTATTTTGGAAACTCCCGGACATACGAGCGGTCATATCACTTATTATAGCGCGGAAGCGAAAGTCGTTTTTGCGGGCGATACGCTGTTCTCCATGGGCTGTGGCCGCTTGTTTGAAGGCACGCCGCTTGAGATGTGGACGTCATTGTCCAAATTGGCGCGCTTGCCAGACGAGACGCTTTTATATTGCGGACATGAATATACGCTTTCAAACGCACGATTTGCCCTTCGCTATGATGGAGGGAATGACGCGTTACAAAAGCGGGCCCAAGCGGTAGAGGCGCTACGGGCAAAGGGTGAATTTACGATTCCTTCCACAATAGGGCTTGAGAAAGCAACCAATCCCTTTTTGCGTGCGGCTGAGCCCAATTTAGCGCAAGCGGTAGGTTTAGCGGGCCATCCGGCCGTTGAGGTTTTTGCGGCCTTGCGGGAAGCAAAAAACAAAGGGTGAGCTTGGTGAGTTTATTCCGAGCGTGGTGGATGGATGATGGCTTTGATGGAACACATTAGAAAAATTGAAGGCCATAGTGCGCGCGCTTGGCCTGCGCAAACATCGACTCCTATTTTGGGTTGGGAGTTGCGGCTTTCGCCGATTTTATCTTCCCGACGCACCAATTCTTTGAATGCGGTTATGCCCGAGGCAGGCCGGTTTGCTGAAGCGCTTGAGACCGCGCGGATGATTTGTCACGAGCAAAATGTTCCCTGCCATGTGAGGCTTCAGCCGCTTGGTGGCCAAGAGCCGATCGAACACCTGCAAGCTTTGGGACTGAAAGGTGGCGGGGAGACGACCGTCGAGGTTATAGATTTAGTCGACCACTATCCGGTCGATAAGCGCATTGTCTTTGCCGAATCCATGTCGGATCTTTGGCTCGATGCCAATGCCAGTACGCATGATTATAGCGTTATTGAAAGAAACGGCATTCGCGATAGCCTTGCATCGGTGGCGATACCGCAAGGGTTTGCCGTAGCCTTTGATAACGGTGTGCCCTGTGCGGTTGGTCGCGCGGCGTTGGATGAGGGTTTAATGGGTATTTTCCAGATTGCGACATTGCCATCGGCGCGCCGTAAGGGGTTAGGCCTTGCGGTTGTAACGTCGCTTCTGGAATGGGGGCAGCGGAAGGGCGCCTCAAAGGCCTATTTGCAGGTCGAAAGCGGCAATATTGCCGCGCGAAACCTCTATGAAAGCTTGGGATTTCGGCCTTTATATACCTATGACTATTGGACACTCCCGCCTCTTTAAGATCACGACACAAAAGTCGGTTTAAAGATACCCATTGCCAAAGCCGCTCGAATTTGCCTAAATCCGACATAAGGGTAGGGTGAGGGAGCGGCGGCCATGACACAATCTGGCGAAAAAACGCAACAATCAACTTCAGTGACACAGACTTTGGGTCTTGTGCTGGTGCCCGATTTTTCGATGATTGCGTTTACGTCCTTGATTGAGCCTTTGCGGTTGGCGAACCGCGTTTCGCACCAGCAGCTTTATGACTGGAAAATTTACACGATTGATGGCGCGGCCGTGCAGGCCTCAAACGGTATTCGCCTAGAGGCCGATGGCAGCATTGCGGATATCGGTCCGATGCCGAACGTCGTGGTGTGCGGTGGAGTGGATATTCAACGCCAAGACCATTCTTTGCTGATCGCAAAATTACGTCGTCTTGCCTTTTATGGTGTTTCCATCGGCTCGGTTTGTACGGGTTCTTATGTGCTGGCAAAAGCGGGTTTGCTCGATGGTTTTCGCTGCACCATTCACTGGGAAAATCATGAATCGTTGCGGGAAGAATTTCCGCATCTTGATGTGACCGACGAGCTTTATGAAATTGATCGTAATCGCTTCACCTGCGCGGGCGGCACGGCTGCGATTGATATGATGCTCTCCATGATCAATGCACGGTGCGGGCAAGAGGTGGCTGCCTCCGTGACCGATGAGTTGATCCATCACCGGATGCGCAATGCGAATGAGCGTCAGCGGATGGAACTTCGGGCGCGTCTTGGTGTTGCCAATCAGCGTGTCTTGGCGGTAGTTGCGACTATGGAACAAAATATCGAGGAGCCGCTTTCCTGTGGTGAATTGGCCGAACATGTCGGCTTTTCAGCAAGGCAGCTTGAACGTCTGTTCCAGAAATATATCGGCCAAGCTCCAACGCGGTATTACCTCGGCTTACGTCTGGCGCGCGCGCGGCATCTTTTGTTGCAAACGAGCATGCCGATTTTGTCGGTCGCCTTGGCGTGCGGTTTCGTCTCCGCGTCGCATTTCTCGAAATGCTATAGCGAGCACTTCAGCCGCACCCCGTCTGAAGAACGCTTCGGGCCTCGGCAAAAAGCGGCAAAGCGTGGCGCTTTAATGATTGAAGCCAGTGAACGCGAGGGTGCGCAAAATGCTGCTTCCATCGGAAGCTTGTCTTAAAGGGACAGTCATCATGAACCGCCTTCTTCTTTTTTTCGTGGCGGCTTTGGGAATGATGGCGACGGCAGCATGGGCCGAAACCGATAAAGATCGGCTGGATGGTCTTTTTGAAAAATTAAAAGCCGCGCCGGATCACGTCTCTGCCGATGTTGTGGCGGGTCAAATCAAGCGCCTATGGATGCATTCGGGCAGCGATACGGCTGATCTTTTAATGGAGCGGGCGGACACGGCACTTGAGCACCAAGACATGCCGCTTTCAATCGAGCTTTTGGATCGTCTAGTTATGCTGGCACCTGATTGGGCGGAGGCTTGGAACCGCCGCGCGACGCTCTTTTATTTGATGGATGATTATCCCCGTGCCATGTCGGATATCGCCGAGACGTTGAAACGCGAACCGCGCCATTATGGCGCGATTGCAGGGATGGGCCTCGTCTTTTTACAGCGTGGCAATAAGAAGCTCGCTTATGAGGCCTTTGAGCGCGTGCTTGCGATTTACCCGCAACTTGAGACGGCGCAAAAAGCCGTTGAAGAGCTGCGGCCCGAAGTCGAAGGTTCGCCGCTCTAACGGTTTAAGGGACGTACGCAATCCGCATCATATTTGTAGCACCCGGCGTGCCGAACGGAACACCCGCTACAACGATAATGCGTTGCGCCGATTTCGCGAATTCTTCTTGGGACGCAATGCGGCAGGCGCGATCGACCATATCGTCAACATCGGTTGCGTCTTCCGTTTCAATCGCGTGAATGCCCCATGCAATCGCCAAGCGGCGAGCGGTTGATGCATTCGGCGTGAGCGCGAGCACGGGCGCTTCCGGTCTTTCCCGCGAAAGACGAAGACCCGTTGCACCTGAAGAGGTCCAAGCGACAATGGCTTTTAGATCAAGCGTTTCAGCAACGTCGCGCGCCGCCATGGCTATCGCATCAGCGCCGGTGGCTTCGGCGAGCGCGCGTTGATTGTTGATGATCGAGCGATAGAGCGCGTCGCTTTCCACTTCCTCAGCAATGCGGTTCATCGTCGAGACGGCTTCGACCGGGAATTGTCCGGCAGCCGATTCAGCTGAAAGCATAATCGCGTCTGCACCATCGAAGACGGCGGTGGCTACGTCCGAGACTTCGGCGCGGGTTGGCACCGGAGAGGTGATCATGGATTCAAGCATTTGAGTTGCGACCACAACCGGTTTGCCAAGGCGACGTGCCATACGGGTAATGCGTTTTTGTAAGCCCGGTACTTTTTCCATTGGCATTTCGACGCCAAGATCGCCGCGCGCCACCATGAGCGCATCGGAAATTTCGATGATTTCGTCGAGCCGCGCAATGGCCTGCGGCTTTTCGATTTTCGACAGAATGAGCGCACGGCCCCGCGCGGTTTTGCGCACATCGGCCACGTCTTCCGGACGCTGCACAAAGGAAACCGCGATCCAGTCAATGCCGACTTCGAGCGAAGCTTCGAGATCCGAGCGATCCTTTTCCGTCATAGCGGCAACAGGGATCATCGTATCTGGCAGGCTCACTCCCTTGCGGTTTGAAACCTTGCCAGGCACTTCAACGACCGTCACCGACCGCGTCTTGGTCGACTCGGTAACGCGCAATTTGACCTTGCCATCGTCGATCAGGATCACGTGGCCTGGCTCAAGCGCGGAGAGAATTTCCGGATGCGGGAGATGCACGCGTGTGGCATCGCCCGGTTTTTTGTCGGAATCGAGAACGAAACTCTGCCCCTTTTCCAGCATCACGCCGCCATCGGCAAAGGTATCGAGACGGAGCTTCGGGCCTTGCAGATCGACCATGATGCCAATTGGGCGACCGACATCGCGTTCAACCGAGCGGATCATGGAAACCTGATTGCGCATGCCATCATGGGAAGCATGGCTCATATTGATGCGAAACACATCGACGCCCGCGATGAACAATTTCTTGATCATGTCTTCGGAGGTTGAAGCCGGGCCAAGGGTCGCGATGATTTTTACGCGGCGCAAACGTCTCATGATATCTCTTCTTCTTTCTATAGGGCTATTTCGCAGGCTGGCGGGTTGGGTCGGTCAATTGGACGGTCCAGGTTTTTTGCTCGCCCGTATCAATCTCTTGGAATTTTTGTCGGTCAAATCCTCGGGCAAGACAGTCGTCGACTCCGTCGATCGTAAATTGTCGATCTTGCGTACACATGACGGATGTCCCACTCCAATCTCCCCCACGGTCATAATCTTGCGCATAAATATAATAAAATCGTGAAGACAGGCTGCCATTAATGAGCGTTTCGCATTCGCTCGGCTTAATGTTCCACCAGCCTTCGCTGCGCCAGTTCTCTTTCGTTTTGTACCCGATCGCCACGCCAACGCGGCTTGTCGTGAGATTACATAACCGGAAATCGGCATAGCTCGGCTCACTGCCAAAAAGGCTTAAACCGACAGCACAAACAGGCAAAAGCCAAAACGAAAAGGTTCGGACCATGGATTTTGTTTTGTCATGGTAGATCAGGCTTGTCACCTTTCAATCGATCCTTATCGCGATTATTTATCGATTGTTTTATCAATCTGGGCGGGTTCTTGTGGTCGTGCGATGTAAATGCCGGCCAAAATCAGTGCTCCGCCGATCAATTGAAGGGCGACGATGTCTTCGCCCAATACGAGCCAAGCCATCAAAGCGGCGGCAAGCGCCTCAATAAAAATGACGAAGGAAGTGAATACGGTTGGCAGGCGACCAAGTGCAATGGCGAGTAATCCTTGCCCTCCGGCATGGCTGATCAGCGCCATTGCCAATAGAGCGGCATAGCCGGAAACCCCATACGGTAAAAAGCTGTCCCCGTTTAAGAGCGCCGCTATCCCCAAAATTGGAGCCGTCACGAGCGACAAACCGAAAGTGGCACGCGCCGCACCAGAGGCTTTCCGCGCGGACTGAACGGCGAAGAAATAGAGGCCGAAAAACAAAGCGGTAATCAGTCCAAATACATCGCCTTTGACGTGGTTGGCATCGAGTTCCATCGATCGGCCGATCAAGGCAATACCGCCAACAATACAAAGCGCCATGCCGATCGGCACAGTACGCGGGATTTTTTGGCGGAAGACGAGCCAAGATGTTAGCACAACCCAGATCGGCGTCGTTGTACCGAAAAACGTCGCATTAGCCACGCTCGTATTCAAAATCGACAAATGCCAAAAGAGTAAATCGCCAGAGAAAAGAAGGCCTGCCAAAAAGATGGGCCAGTTCATCGATGGCTTGGTTCCGGTGCCCGATTGGCGTTCTTCAGCCAGCGCCCATGCATAAAGAACGGGAAGAGCAAAAACGACGCGCCAAAAAGCCGATGCGAAGGCGGGAACGCCGTCAGCTGAGGCGAGGCGCACAAAAATCGGCGAAATTCCCATCGCCAAAGCCCCTCCCACCAAAGCAGCAAGGCCAAAGGGATCGATCGCGCGGTTCAGGGACGGTTGTGAAGTCTGGGACATGTGATACGCCAAATGAGGAAAACAGTTGGTTTCCTATGGTATGAATCGTGATCCGTCACTAAGGTTAGGCGACAAAATGCCTGACGAGTGGTTTCTCATGCCTTTTTCTCCCTATGCTGCAACGCCCGATGACGCGCCGGAGCATCCCGTTACCGAGATCGAGGGCGATCCTTCGAGTGGTGTGATTATTTTATGTGATCATGCATCGAACGAGATTCCGCCGGAATACCGCGCGCTTGGCATGCCGGAGGATCAGCTTTCGCGCCATATTGCTTATGACATTGGGGCTGCCGGAATGGCGCGCCGCTTGGCGGATGTGTTTGGTGCTCCCGCGCTTCTTACTAATTTTTCGCGTCTTCTGATTGATCCAAACCGCGGCGAAGACGATCCGACCCTTGTGATGCGCCTATCGGACGGGGCTGTTGTGCCGGGCAATGCGCGGGTCGATGATGCCGAAGTCGAGCGGCGGATCAGGCGCTTTTATCGCCCCTATGACCGGGCCATCAAAGCCAAGATTGCGGATGCGATGGCAACCGGTATTCGCCCGGTTATTCTTTCCATTCATTCATTCACGCCGAATTGGCGTGGTTTTCCGCGGCCTTGGCATGCGGGCATTTTATGGGCGAAGGATCATCGCCTCTCGCAATCCCTTATTGCGGCGTTGGCTGCGAATGACGATCTCGTGGTCGGTGACAATGAACCTTATAATGGCGCGCTGACGGGCGATGTGATTGATCGCCACGCGCTGGCCAACGGGTTTTCCAATACGCTGATTGAAATCCGGCAAGACCTGATTGCCGAGGCGGCGGATGCGGCGGCTTGGGGGGATCGGTTGGCCAAGACGCTACGGCCTTTGCTGGAGCATCCCCAGCATCGGGAGGATTTCCGGCTAGCCTAAGACGTCATCCACAGGGTCGAAGCGTCGACCATCGAACGTATCTTGACCGCTCGCGAGCGATGGCGGACAGGAGAAGCCTCAGATTTTTTGAACGCGTGAGGCTTTTATGACTAATTCCGTTGCTGGCGAAGAACTCAAGGCCTTTATCGAGCGGATTGAGCGCCTGGAAGAAGAAAAGGCAGCTTTGGCGGGCGATCTTCGCGATGTTTATTCTGAGGCCAAAGCCAATGGCTTTGACACCAAGATCATGCGGAAAATTGTCTCCTTGCGCCGCAAAGACCACGCTGAACGGCAAGAAGAAGAGGCCATTATGGAGCTTTATCTCGCCGCATTAGGCATGCAGGGCTGACCGGATTTTCCGGCAGCGCAAGTTGGCGCTGATTTCTTCGAAAACTGTCCGGAAGGCGGGCCGAGATCTTCGGTCGCGGAGAAGCGCGTCGTATCGCCGCTTAGGGCCAATCGTGAAGCTTGAACCGCGTCTGCTGAAAGGGGCTTTTTAAGCTCCAGCTTTGGTGCCGCAGCAGCCGACGGTTTAACAAGGACAGGCGCCGCTGGTGCAGTTTCCTGCGATGGTGCGTAAGCAAGCGCCAATGTCGGAGCCGTAGAACGCCTGCCATCCGTTATAATTTTTGGCAAAATAGCATCCGTCCGTGAAGCACCAATGCTAGCCGTTGTTTCGGACCCATCGGGAACATTTAAAAGGGCTACATGGCCAGAAGGCTTGCCGGATAAAGTGCGTATTGGGGGTAATGGAATTTGTGCCGCCGCAACCGATGAGAGCGGCGCAAGCGTTCCACCATTGCGTAAAGGCGGCATAGGAACGGCTACACCACCCAAAGCCGGTGCCCCCGTTTGCCAGATGAGCTGAGGCGCTCCGGTTTGAAGCGCGATAACGGATGGAACAGGTGCGCCTGGTTTAGCGGGTGGCATAGGCGCGTTCGGTGCTAAAACGGCCATTTTGAACGAGGATAGCGGCGGCATCGCGACCATTTGAGGCAGTTTGGCGGGCGTTGCCACCGGCGCGGGCGCGTCGGATTCGCTTCCATTGTCTGCCGTATCCGCCGCTGGCGTCGGTGCTTTGGCGACCGCTACGCGTGCGATTGGCTTTTGAGTAACGACTTCGGTGTCTTCGTCTTCGCTGCTACCGCCACCAAATAAAGCGGCCCAGAAGCTTTTGGTTTTTGGTTCAGGTGCGGCATTTTCGCCAGCGTCGGCGTAAGAAGCGCCCAAAACCGTGCCGCCATTCGCCAGAATTTCGGCTTCTGCCTCGGCATAGCGCTCAAGCGGGTGGCCATCGGCTGGAATATGGACCGTTTTGCCATCGGGGAAGAGACGGGCCAATTCGTCATGCGACATGCGTGGCCAGTGGCGAACGCTTCCGGCATCGAGATGGACGAAAGGCGTGAAGGCGGTTGGATAATAGCCGACGCCGCCACGCTGCATCTTCAAACCGACTTCGCGGATTTGGGTGATGTTGGCGTCAGTGAGATAAAAATCCATCGCCTTGCCCAGCATATGCTGCGAGTTTTTGGCAACCGCCTTGGATCTGCGGCGCAACATGGCGTTGGTTTCGGGCGAGCGATAAGCCGACACAACATTGATCGGTTCGGTCGAGCCGACGCTGCGTTGCGCTTCCCAGACAATATCAAACAGGCGCGGATCCATGCTGGTCGGCTCGTCGCGGCGCCAATCGCGCAACAGCCAATTCAGCTTTTCGAGCGCGTCGCGGTCGAAGCTGCCATTTCTCTTATATTCAATGGTCAGGCTCTCGCCTGTATGCGTGTGGTAGAGCGAAATTGTCCGCGAATCACCATTGGCAATCGCGTTGCCGCCCGATTCAACGCTGCCGACAAGAACGGAAAGCGATACGGCCAATCCCGTGGCAAAACGTGAGAAAACGCGGCTATTGGACCGATTACGACGCGATAAGAGGGTATGCACGGAAGGATCGCTCACTTAACTGATCCACTGCTAACCGCAGAGGACTTCAAAATAGGGTCAACAAATCCTTGCCGAAAAAGATTAAGCGCGAGTAAACCCGTCCCGATTTTATGGATCATGCGGTTGTCCGACGGCGCTAAATCGCTATGGTGACTCCGCTATTTTTGGGCGAATTAAGGATTAATTTTTTGAAGCTTCTGCTGGTTGTTGCCTGCGCGCTTATTGATAAAGATGGCCGCGTCTTGATCGCCCAACGCCCCGAGGGCAAAGGCATGGCGGGGTTGTGGGAGTTTCCAGGCGGCAAGATTGAGGCTGGCGAGCGTCCGGAAGAGACGCTGATCCGCGAGCTTCACGAAGAGCTGGGTATTTCGGTCAAAGAGCCGTGCCTCGCCCCTTTAACCTTTGCGAGCTTTCCTTATCCGGACTTTCATCTTTTCATGCCGCTTTATGTCTGTCGGCGGTGGGAGGGCGTGGTCGAGGCCAAGGAGCATGCGGCGCTGAAATGGGTTCGCGCCACCAAGCTTCGGGATTATCCAATGCCGCCCGCGGATGAGCCGCTGATCCCGGCCTTGATCGATCTGTTAGAATCGGGCGCATGAAACTTTCGCCACGGAACTTTTTCACGGTGCAATTGCTGGCCTGCTCGCTGATGTGGTCGAGCGGCTTTTTGTTCATGAAGCTTTTGGCGGATACGGTAGACCCCTTCGCCATCGCCTCTGTTCGGGCAACTATTGCGGCAATTATTCTGGCCGGATGGTTTTTAATGCGCGGCCTCTCGCCGTTACCAGCGCGCTTCGAACTCGTGCCGTGGCTCATCTTGGGCACGCTGAATGGCTGGTTGCCCAATGTGCTGACGGCTTATGCGTTGCAGTCCGCAGGCGCTGGACCAAGCGCGATGATTCAAGCCTCGGGGCCGCTGATGGTGGCCGTGCTCTCCCATTTTGCCTTTCAGGATGAGCGGCTGACGGCGCGAAAGATCATCGGTATTGCGGTGGGCTTTGCGGGTATGTTGGTGTTGATCGGGCCTTCAGCGCTTGATCATCAAGGTGCAAGCCTGTTCGGCGCTTTGGCGATGGTGGTTGTATCGGTCTGTTATGCGGTTGGGAACGTGTATGCGAAATTCATCCCGCATGTGGAGCCATCGCGTATGGCCTTGGGTCAACAGACGGTTTCAGCCCTTGCCGCAACGGGCCTAACCTTTGCCTTGAGCGGTAGCGCCGCCTATGCGCCGATTGTGCCGAGCTGGCCTGCGGCGTTGGGCTTAAGCCTGTTTTCAACCGCGCTGCCGATTACCATCTTTATGTACATGATCCGCGAGCAAGGCCCGACCAAGGCTGCGATGATTGGCTATTTGATGCCGACCTTTGCAACCATTCTGGCCGTGATCTTTTTGGGCGAGGCGATTGGGGTGCGTGAAGTGATTGGCGGTTTGGTGGTGTTGGCGGGCGTGTTTGTGGTGACGACGGCACCGCGCGCACCTTCTCCGTCTTTGCGAGCGAACGCGAAGCAATCCAGCTAACTGATGGTTTTAAAATCGGATCGCCGCCAGGGATAGTTTTTCCTGCGCCATCAGCTGGGTTGCTTCGCGTTCGCTCGCAATGACGGCAATATAGAGTTGCGCCATTCCTGCTATCTACCTAAGGGCCGATCTAATCCGGCGTTTTACCCGTCAAGGCTTTCGCTAGAAACAATCCGCCATGCTTCAGCCCGCCGCCATCAATGCCATGCGCGGTGCCAAGCGAGAGGTGGTATTGGCAGCCGATCTCGGCTTTGCCCAAAGCATCCGATGATGAGAACACGGCATCCATGGGGATTACATTATCGCGGTCGCCATGCACCAACAGAATCGGCGGCTTGCCCGTGGCCTCGCCAAGGTGCTCCGGCCCGACCAAAATACCCGAATAGCCGAGGATCGCCGCAGGCGGTGTCGCGCGGCGAAGGCCAACATGCAACGCCATCATCGTGCCTTGGCTGAAGCCGACCAGCGCTAGTCGATCAGGGGTGAGGCCTAGCTTTTCAAGTTCAGCATTAAGAAACGCGTCGAGCGTAGGCCTTGCGCCGGTCACGCCGCGCCACCGCTCGGACGGATCGCGCATGGTGAGCGGAAACCATTGCCGCCCCATCGGCGACATGCCGCACGGCTCCGGCGCGTGCGGGGAGACGAAGGCGGCATCTGGCAGCCAATTCTGCCATTGCTGACCGAGCTCGATCAGATCATTGCCGTCGGCGCCATAGCCATGCAGAAAAACGACGAGGTGCTTGGCCTTGCCGGATTTGGGTTTTAGTCGGGGTCCGTCGATCATGGTCATTTTGCTCATTCGCCTCCGGCGGGGATCGCCTCTTTGCCAGATTTCATCGCGCCGTAATAGTTCCAGAGCAGCTTGGCCGCAACGCCGCGCCAGGGCCGCCAGCGCTCGGCGAAGGTTTCGATGTGTTTCGCGTCAGGCCGCGTAGGCAAATCAAATCCGATGCGAACGGCTTCTTGCAGCGCGAGATCGCCCGCTGGAAACGCATCGGAATGGCCAAGACAAAACAGCAAATAGATCCGCGCGGTCCAAGGGCCAATGCCTTTGATCGCAACCATATGCGCCTCGGCTTCTTCCGCCGAGAAAGTTTCAAGGGCTGAAAGGGCAAGGCTGCCGTTTTCGATCGCTTCCGCAATGGCGCGCAAGGCACGGATTTTCGGCGAGGAGAGGCCAAGGCCCTTCAAGGTTTCATCGTCTGCCTTGATCAAATCGCCGGATGATAAAGTCGGAAACCGCGCTTCCACCCGCGCCCAGATGGCTTTGGCACTCGCGGTTGAAACCTGTTGCGAGACGATAATGGCGACCAAGCCCTGCAAGCCCGGCTCGCGCTTCCGCAAGCGTGGCCTCCCACCGATGCGCAGCAATTCCGCCATCGCGGGATCCTGTGCTATGAGGGCTTTGAGGCCGTGATCCAGGTTCTCTTCACTGTCAATCAGCATTGCATCTTCGTTTCTGTGTCATGAGCCAGCCAATCTACCCTTCGACCGAAAACAGGCAAGCGGTGTTGCGTTTTGCGCCGAGTCCGAACGGCCCGCTGCATCGCGGTCATGCTTTGTCGGTTTGGCTGAATGCGGCGGTGGCGCGAAAGCTGAAAGGCCGGCTCCTCTTGCGCATCGAGGACATTGATGCCGGACGAAGCCGGCCCGAGCATATCGCGGATATCGAGGATACGCTTGCTTGGTTAGATGTCCGCTATGAACAACCCGTGCGACGGCAATCGCAGTTTATGGCGGAGTATGTTCAAACCTTTGAAACGCTGAAAGCGCGGGGGCTTGTGTATCCGTGTTTTTGTACGCGCACAGAGATTGACGCCGCTATCCAAAACAAGGGAACGGACTGGCCGAGTGATCCGGATGGCAGTCCGCTTTATCCGCAAACCTGCCGGGCTTTAAATGCTAAAGAGGTTGAGGCACGTTTGGCCAAAGGTGACAAGCCGCAATGGCGGCTTGATCATGCGAAAGCTATCGCTACTACTGGACATCTAGCATGGACGAGTTTTGATCCTGTAACGCTTGTTACAACGAACCATCAAGCGAGGCCCGAGCGTTGGGGTGATGTCGTTTTGGTGCGTAAAGATACACCAACGAGCTATCATCTCTCGGTTATTGTCGACGATGCGATCCAAGGTATCACCCACATTGTCCGCGGCATGGACCTTGAAGCCGCGACCGATATTCATACGCTCCTGCAAACGCTGCTTGGCCTGCCGCAACCGCTTTATTGGCATCATCCGCTGATCAATGGGCCGGACGGAAAGAAGCTTGCGAAAAGCCGAGCCTCGGATTCACTCGCTATCGAGCGGCAGGCCGGGCTTACACGCGCAGCGTTGCTTGAAGATTTTCGACGCGCAGGCGTTTTAATGGATGCCGAGAACAGCCAGCCAGAGGCTTGAGGATAAAACCGACAAGGCGGTCGAAAGCGCAATGCCGCCGGAAGCCAAGGCGATCCCTGTTTTATACCGTTCCGCAAACAGATAGGCATTGATGCCCGATGGTGACGAGGCAAAGAGTACCGCAACGCCTGCCCACACCGGTGGCACCGGGAATACATAAAACGCCAGAATGTAAACGAGCGCCGGATGGAGCAAGAGCTTTATCGCGCAAAGGATCGTGGCGAGGTTGAGATTGCCTTTGATGCCATAGCGTTTAAGCGCGATCCCCATCGCAAACAGCGCGCAAGGAAGGGCGGAGGCTGCAATTGGATCAATCAATTGTCCGGCAAAGACTGGAACATCAAGGCCTGAAAAATGAAAAGCCGAGGAGAAGATAATCGATAGTAAAATCGGATGCGTCAGCAATTGTCGAATGACCGTTGGCCAATGCGCGCTGCGTCCTTCGATCAAAATGGTGGCCACCGAAAACATAATGGGCAGATGGATGGCGACGAGTAGAAAGAGGGGTACGGCCCCTTCTTTACCATAGGCTTGCAAGATCAGCGGGACACCTACCAATACCGTATTGGCTTGTGCACCCGTAAATCCGGCGACAACACTTGAGGCATGATCGAGCGCGAAAAAGCGCGATGCGATCCATTGCGATAATGCCCAAACCACAGCAACGGCGCCGAAGTACGAAAGCCAATAACCCCAAGGTTGCTGGTCCGGCATCGCTGTTCCAGTCAAGGTTTTAAAAATCAGGCAGGGAATGGCGATGGCAAAAACATAATCGGAAAGGCCTTCTCCGGTGCGGTCACCAACAAGGCGCGTCATCCGCGCGAAAAAGCCTAAGCCGATGAGACCGAAGACGGGAAGGACGATCGAAAGAATATGCAGCATAAGGCTCTCAGGAGAGTTAAGTCGATTAGGGCGCCGTCTTTGAAGCCACGCGCATCGCACCTGGAGCTTTGGCCATTACATCATTGATGCCGTCTTGCTCACGTTTGAACACCCGCAATTCCTTATCGTCCAGCTCGCGGCTACGCGGGAGTTTGATCGCCATCGGATCTTTAAATTCACCTTTGACCAAAACTTCATAGTGAAGATGGGGGCCCGTTGCTAAGCCGGAGCTGCCAAGATAGCCAATGACCTGTCCCTGCCTAACACGCACGCCTTCCGTGATGCCTTTGGCAAAAGCGGACATATGAGAATAGGTGGTGGTAAAATCATAGGCGTGCTGAATTTCTACATGCCGGCCATACCCCGTATCCCAATCGGCAAAGGTGACGGTCCCGTCGCCGGCTGCCAGAATAGGCGTGCCAACACTATTGGCCCAATCAACGCCCGAATGAAGACGTGAGACGTGCAGAATAGGGTGGTAGCGCATACCAAAGCCCGAACGGAAAATACCTTCCGATATTGGTTTGCGCATCAAAAATTTACGGTTCGATTTTCCCTGCTCATCGAAATAATCAATGCTGCCATCGTCGGGCGACTTATATTGATAATAGCGCTTGGTGACACCCGATACCGAGAGCGCAGCATAAAGCACCTCATAGCGGCCTGCATTTTCTTCGTCCTCGGCATAGAAGACTTCGAAGGAGTCGCCGCCTGCGACTTTGCGCTGTAAATCGACATCATAAAAATAAATCTTAACAAGCTGATCGATGATCGCTTTCGGGATATCGTTTTTCAACGCCGTTTCATAAAGGCTATCATAGAGCTTGAAGCCTTGTGGTTGAGCCGGATCGGCTTCAGGTTGTTCATCAGCCCCAATCGTCCCTTCAGAGGAGGGTGGGGCAACCGAAACAAATTGGCCCCGATCATCGATAGCCGCAATGGCAATAATTGTATCGCCATCATACAGCATAACGCGCATTAGCCTAGGCTCGGCCTTGGGGTCAGGGGGAAGCGATAAGAGGATACGAAGCTTGGCGTTATCCTTAAGCCCGATGTCTTTAATATCTTTCATCAGGACGGCCGCAGCGCCTTTCGCTGCCAGGCTTGGCGCTTTGTTGGCGACGAGAACTTGCTCAATGGATTCGTTTTTGCGCATCGTCGTCATTCGCTCATCACTTGTTGTGCGAGCGGCGGATTGAACGGCGGCTTTCTTCGCCAGTGCCGTTACATTTTCTGGAACAACGCTGATCTGGATGGATGAGAAGGCTGTATCGATGGCGGTTGACCCGCCCACCCCTTGCGGCCCCGTAAGCGTCGGCAAGGTACGGGTGAGGAATTGCTGCCCACCAATGGTGAGCGGCATGGCCTTGCCCAAAGAGATGGCGGCCTTGCGGGCTTCCTCGACTTGAGACTCGATCTGGGTGGCGCTTAAAGCGACGGAAGGATCAACGTCAATATTGGCAGCGGAAAGCTGGAATTTCTGGAACGTTAAATCGGTGTCCTCTTCCGACGCGCGTATTTCAAGCTGCGGTGCGGCTGCGCTATCCGATCCGCCGAAGAGCTTGAGCGGCTCAAAGGGCGGCACATCGGCACTATATCCAATGGAGGAGAGGGCCAGATTGGTCGCTACCTTCACAAACGGGCGCATCTTGATGATTTCATGGTCACCCACCGCAACCGCCGTGGGGGCACGAAAACTTTGCCGTGCGGAGGCGATGTCAGAAAAGATAACCTGTCGGTCGCCTTTAATGGGGGTCGCACTCTCATTGCCGGAATTGTCTTCATTGGCACTATAGGCGATTTCGGGCATCTCGATCATTTTGCGGGTACGATCGAGAGAATAGGTAACAACCGAGCCAATTAGGCCAATGCCTGCCAAGGCGGTTAATGTCGCGCCAATCAGCCAGCGAAAATTGACCCGCGCAGGGGCAAAGTCGTCAGGTTGAAAGTTTTGGCTCAACGGAGCGATCAGATCGGTAAGTTCCGACCGGTATCGATCCATATAACGCATTGGCCGACCTGAGGCAGGTCGGCCGCGCAGCATGGAGCGCCTAGCGATGAAGTCCGTCAATGCGTCTTATTCCGATTGAAGCTACTACTTATGTGTCGGCTGATTATGGCATAGCGAAGGCTGAGGGCCAACCATCAACCCGTCAGGGCGGGCTTTTCTTTAAAACTGAGAACTTGGCGGCGACCAATATGGTTAACAGGGCTGGCAAATAGGGGGTATTGCGTTTAATTCAAAATTTATTGGCCTGTGGGAATCTTCCTTTTCCTTTATTTTTCAACGCTTTCACTCCCTCCTGTGAATCTTTTGCAAAAAAAATCGAAGAAGCGTGTTGACAGGGAAAAGGGGTGCCGCCTATATAGCGCCACACACGGCGTCGCTGCCGGATGGCGGCGGGCCGGTGAAACGTTTCCGGGTACCTACGGGCACTTAGCTGCCTGACCTTGGTCAGGCGGAAACTTTTCGTCGGTTGTGCGTCGGAAGACATCTTAGGATGTGGCTGTTTGAAAATTAAATAGAAAGAAAGAGAAACGCGGACGGCGGAGTCCTTGCGGTTCCTAGCCAAAAGCTAGGAAC
>Ga0164296_1001305_pt1 | contig 26869 bp, 44 predicted proteins | sample GEODES057metaG_FD_113533 | JGI IMG/M metagenome (GOLD analysis project Ga0164296, IMG submission 113533) | Dystrophic lake water microbial communities from Trout Bog Lake, Wisconsin, USA - GEODES057 metaG | ecosystem: Environmental > Aquatic > Freshwater > Lake | place: USA: Trout Bog Lake...
AAAGCTTAAGTATTGTTACAGTCAAGCTTGCAATAGCTAAGCTTTAATAGTGAAGCTTATAGGTCCTCTGTAGATCCTTCGCCTGTTTCCGGCGCTGGTAAGGCAAGCTGCTCTAACATACCCGCAAGCTGCTCGCGCTGGTCATAGTCAAGCTGACCAACATTAATCGGTTGAACGTCAAGCTTACCCGTCACTTCAATCTGTTGCTTGTCGCTATAGTACTGATTCCATTTACCGATCAGCCTAAGCCTAGTGTCAATCATGGTTCGCTTGTGAGCTGGATCAATAGTCATGTCATCAGCAATACGAATGCAGTCATCAGCAAGATAATGCGTGCCTATTCTTTGCGCATGCGCGAGATCGTCAGCAAAATCAGGCATTCGCTTTCGCCAGGTCCAAATCGTGTCAAAACTTGGCATTCCTTCCATTGCACAAATAGCTGACAATGTGATGCCGTTACAAAGCTTTTCAATGATAGCTATTCTTATTTCATCGCTATAGATCGACGGTCTACCGAGCTTAAGTCTTTCGTGTGGCTCTTTCTTTCTTGTCATGCTTCAAACTCACCTAAGCTTAGCTATGTTGCAAGCCAAGCTTAGGCAAAGCTTGACTGTATTATACGTTATCTGTTTCTTCTTCTTCGTCGCCATCGCTTTCGTCATTGCTTTCGTCGTCTTCTTCTTCCATTGCTTGTTCAACGTAGTCTAGCGCTGCTTCGAGCTGCTCGATTGCTTCATGGATGAATGCTAGCTGCGTCTCATATGGTAACAAATCAAAGTCGTCATTCCATTCTGCAATTGTCGTGGCTTCATCATCGTTTACTAAATTAAAGCTTAACATGGCAATATCGCTGTTTAGGTCTGTCATGGCTTTACCCTTTCATGGCTTGGAAACAGATTAACCCTACCAAAGGATTGTGACGCCGGAAAGACGCGACATTCCTAGTTATGCAATAAACGCATATCAGCTATGCATAAATAAGCTTGACTATAACCAAGCTTAACTATAAGGTAATTACGTTAACGCAAACCAAAGGAGCAAACCATGTCAATTGCGCGTTACGCTGTCTATTTTGTCGACCCTTCCGTTAATGAATATGTCTTTCATTCAAGCGGTCCTAATCGCGAAACTATGCAATCGCAAGCCGATGCAATTAATCGCAATATGCCAAGGATGAAAGCCATTGTGTTAACGTCACATAGTCCAAACGATAGGGTCGATCCTTATCATCAAGACTTTGCTCGTAAGTCACATTTAGAAAAAGCTTTCGCTTAACAGTAACGACGACGCAAGCTTAGCAATAGGCTTGCGTTCTCTTGACTGTTTAAGCTTAACAACGAAACGAAAGGGACTAACATGCTTTATAATTATCAAGTCGCTTTGACGCTTAAGTCACGAAACACAAAAACCGGACCTATACCCGTCTCGACAACAACATATTCAACATGTCCCGACGCTTGTCCGTTACGCAAGAACGGTTGCTACGCTGGAAACGGTCCATTATTTTTATTCTGGCAGAAAGTCACTGATCAAAATGTCGGTGGCTCATGGCAAGCTTTCGTCGATCAAATTGCTAAGCTTAAAGCTAAAACGCTATGGCGACACAATCAAGCCGGTGACTTGCCGGGTAATCGCGTGACAATCGACAAGAAAGCTTTGCTTATGTTAGTGAAAGCCAATATGGGCAAGCTTGGCTTTACGTATACGCATTATGATGTGATCAATAACAAAACTAATCGCGATTTGGTTAACCAAGCCAATAAAGACGGATTTACTATCAATCTTTCGGCGAACAATATCGACCACGCGGACAAGCTTAAAGCTTTGAATATCGGACCCGTTGCCGTCGTGCTTCCGTCAAGCTTGCAAGGTAACCAAAAACTAACAACACCAAACGGTAACAAAATCGTCGTTTGTCCTGCAACGTATCGTGACGACGTGTCCTGCAAGTCTTGTGGCTTGTGTGCAATGCAACGCGATGCAATCGTAGGTTTCCCCGCTCATGGCGTACAGGTAAAGCGTGCCGATAAAATTGCAGCATAATCAAGCTTAACAATAACAACGAAAGGACAATATCATGCGACCTTTATACACAATAGCACGCGACATTCGTAAAGATTGGCTTAAAGTAAACTACGCTGCAAAGCCTTACCTTGACGCTATGTCGAGCCTGTCATCGATTAACGACGCTTTCTATCATGACAGTGGTAAGAGCGTTGTGCGTTATTTTTTAAGCAATGCTTCGACGTGGCGTGGCGACATAGCAAAGGCCATAAAGGCTGAGCTTAAAGCCATGCTATAAAGCTTAACAATATCAAACAACGATAGGCGTCTTTATGATGCCTATCATAACACTAAACCCATGAAACTAAAAGGAAAACCATCATGCAATGGTCAGTTTACCATCGTCTAAACCTACATGTCAGCGCGTCTAATCTTGATTTGATTAGAGCAGTTTGGCGCAAAATTGATCGGACTAAAAAACAACGCGACGCTAGAAGCATGCGACATGCGCTTTACAAGCTCTTGATTGAGCATCATGAACAAGCTCGCGAGGTAGTCAAGGTGTGGCGACTATGACTTGGCTCGATACGCTTGACGCGCTTTATGAAGTTTCCGGGTGGTACGTTTTGTTAATGGCCACATGGGTAGCTTGCGATAAAATATTTGGTGAAAAATAAGCTTGACTATTATTTTTAAGCTTGGCAATATGGCTTTGCTTTTTTAATAGAACAGCAAAACGGAGAAAAAAAAATGACACCGCAGCAAAAATTAGACAACATTGCTTTGCTTGATTTTCGGCTTGCTGGCTGGATTGTTAACAGCAAGCTTATGGGTCTAAGCGATGACGATATTCTGAAAACAGTTAAAAAAATTATAGACGTGCTTAACATCGTGAAAAAATAGGAAAAAAAATGTATATCGTGAAAGACGTAGACAACGTGTATTCATCCTCGATTATTGCTGAGGTCAATACCTTACCAGAAGCGATTCGGGCCATTCCGGGTAAAATTTATCTTATCGAAGAGGATGAGCAGTTTCCCGGCCATCATGACGTGATCACTTGGCAATGCCGCCAATTCGTAATTGAACCTAAAAAGGCGAAAAAAAATGTATGATATTGACGATGAAATTGACAAAATGAACCCTTTGGATCCTGCTGGCTTGGAATTCGCCTATCCTGCAGGCTCACAATATAGCAGCAGAACACGTCAATTCCGTGTTTTAGGCTTTCGTGACCTTGAACATGCGCAAAAATGGAAAGACGCCTACTATGAGCGCGCTTGGGGCTACGGTCCTATTATTCGCATCATTGAGAATGATAAAAAAATTGAAATAACCGTCGACGAGATGACCTCTTGCGATTGACAAGCTTAGCAAGCTTTGCTACTGATTTGACACCAATAACACCAATGGAGAAAAAAAATGTCTATTATCCCGACACTTGATATCTACTCTTTGAGCGATGCTGATCTTGTCGATGAGGCTGCGAAGCTTGATTTGACTATCAAGGCTTTGACGAAAAAGTTTGATGAGGCCAAGTCATGGATACGTGCCCGGCAGCTGGATGAGATCTGCGGCACTAATTTTAAGGCAGTCATCTCGACGCCTAGCATTCGGTGGACACTGGACACGGATCGCGTCAAGAAAGAAATGGGCGAGACATGGTACACAGAGCGTTGCAAGATATCGCAGCCCTCGCCTGCCGTGTCCTTCAAGCCTTACATGACCCTCGACCAGATCAAAATCGCATGATCTTACCTTGGAAAAAAAAGATACCACGCGACATTACGGTGCCGCGTGTTCGCACTTGGTTAATAGCCAAGTTTAAAGTGGCACAATCCAACCCAGCAGATTTAACCTGCGTTTTTGTAAAGGATAAGAAAAATGACGGATAAACCAGAAAAAATAAAGATGATTGACGTAAGCATAAGTGTACCAGAAAAAATTGGTAAAATTATATGGGTGCTAGGCGAAACAGGCATCTATCCGACAGATGAGTTTGATGAATTGGATCCGCCTGATCAGCTAGAAAAAATTAACAGTATTGTGGAAACATTCTCATCGTTCCGATATCGCGCTATGGTGGCTATGATGATGGCAACAGTTGAAACACTACACGGCATCGTCGACGAGCTTTACGAAGATGAAGGCCACGGGGAGGCAATCCACTAATGGCTATCCGTATCGCATCAACAGAAACAGAAAAACCTAAAGCTAAGCTTGTTAAGAAAGCAGCCCCACCAAAAGAAAAGTTACCGATTGAAACTACCCAAAACCAATCAGTAACCCCGGCTCGTGGCAAGCGTGGCTTTGGGTCTATGGACACCGAAAAACGCCGCCTAGCGCAGTCCAAGGGCGGCGCAAGCGTGGCTAGAGAAAAACGGCACTTTGCTGCGAACCCTGAGAAAGCACGAGAAGCAGGGCGTAAAGGTGGCCAAGCGAAAAAGAAAAAAGCAGAGGTATAAAACATGTTCAATGATGCAACAACGCGATACATCATAGAATCGCTGCATGATCGGATTGAAACGCTTGAACGAGAAGCTGCCGAAATAAATGCTTGGATTTTTGATGATTTGCCGAAGTATTTTGAATGGCACCCAATTGAAACTGCACCAAAAGATGGCACTAGAATTATTGTAAATGATCCAAAAAGATCAAATAAAACTTACAAAACAAAAGTGCTTGTGGTTTTTTGGCATAAAGAAAACAAAGAATGGGTAAGCACAATGAGTAATGCTAACATTCTTGCGCCTACACATTGGATGCACCTACCAGATCCACCAACAGAAGAGGAAACAAAATGACGGGATTTACCAGCAAAAAGAAAAGCGCCGAGGTTCGTTGGCTTGGACCTTATGCGCCACATGAACGCCATGCCGATGACACAACCGTAGCCGATTTAGTTCGGCTGCGGTGGGAAAATAATTACATAAAAGAAAGTCTAGACTTTTATAAAAAGCAGCATCTCGACATGATGGATCTGATCGAATCGTTAACCCGGCAGCTTGTAGAGGCTAAAAACTGCGCATGCCGTAAGCGTGATAAAGAACTTGAGCAAATGTTCGAGGAGATGTCTAAATGATGCTATTACCGTGGTCGGCTCGCGATAAAGCTATTCTCATTGAGATGTGGCAGGCAGGCGCAAGCGCGGTAGCTATTGCTCATAAGCTTGGCAATGGACGAACCCGCAATTCAATCCTTGGCTTTGTTCATAGGTTAAGGAGAAAAAATCCTGAGATACAATTACGAAATGAAAATACGCGAAGAACGCCTAACCCAGACGGAATAAAGATTGTTAGGACAAGACCCCAACCAAAGAAAAAAGAACAGCCTATCGTTCAAGTAAACCTGTTTACACCTATTGCAGAAGAACCCGCACCAGATGGCGGCGTGCCGTATTTTGAAACACGGCTATTCCAATGTAAGTACATCTTAAATACCAGCAAAGACCCCCATAATATCCGGTGTTGCGGTGGTGTGGTATATCGAACCACATCATGGTGCCGTAAACATTATGATGAGGTATTTACAGGACGTATTTACCCCGGAACACAGGTCGGCCATTTATCATCTGGCAAAACTCAGGTGGCATCAAAATTCCAGTTTCGTCGAATGTAAGAACTGCAAAACCTTGATGGGCACGGTTTGGCGCGCCTTCACCATATTGAAAAGCTTTATGGTTAGGGTCGCCAAGCATGCCTGTTTCTACGCCCCAATGTGATCCCCGGCGGTTTCTAACAGCTGTCAATTGCTGGGCATGGGTATGATTCGTTACTGTCGTCCAACCCGACACTTGCGCATTATTATATGCCGCATGGATGCCAGCACGAAACCGATGGCGAATCTCTACATCATCATTCAAATGAAACGCATAGCAAAATTCCCACATTGGGAAACGATCCGCTAAGCGCCCTGCATAATCTTCCAATTCGCTGGCTTGGTTAGCAAGGTAATTATCTACCCGCATGTCGTGGTTGCCGATGGTAAAAATACGCCGTTCACATTTAGGCAGCTGATCCATCCAAGCTTTGGCAGCGTCTATTTCAGCCGATACCTTTGGTGCTGCAGATCCTAACGTAGAACCGTGCCGAGATACTCTGGCACCGTCTATGATGTCGCCATTGAGACAAATCATTTTTGGCTTAATCTGTTTAGCTACCTTTACAAATGCCTTCATCATGATGGTATCAACGCCGGGCCAAATATGGGCGTCACCGCCTATAATGATACACCCATCAACTAGTTCGCCTGTTAAAACTTGAGGATATAACCATTGCGCTGTTATCCCATCGTTGCTTTTTTCATATAATTCCCACATCTCAGGATAACGTAATTGAATCATATCCAATCTGGCTTGAACCGTAGACGGCGGCATACTTAGTACCCGTCCTGTGGCTCTTACAACTCTATTTTGTCGATAATATTCTTTTAGTGTTTCTTCTAACACTTCTTTAGCTAATGCAGGCATCGCCATTTTGAACATCCTCATTTGACGTTGGGTGCAAAATACACGAAAAGCTTGTTTTGACAACTACATCATCAAAACAGGGTTAAAATCATGACTGCAGAAGAATTTAAAATCTTTGCTCGATACGTTAAGGAAGAGTTTGGAGCCAATGATAGCGAGCTAGGCAGGGCAATGGGCTTTGCTCGGCAAACCATAAACTTATGGAAACGCACAGGATGCCCACCCTACGCGGATCTTGTAGCAGCAGCTATTGTTGCTGGCTTGGATCCTTGGAAGCCCGGCCCAGAACATCTGCCCAATCCTGCCCTACGACAGGCGGCATCAACACCTGAACTTGAACATGATGTTGAAGAGTTAGGCGCTTAGCTAAAGTATAAGCAGCAGCGTGGCCTGTGAAACTTTCGTCGTGGTCGCCAAAAACTGTAACACTTTGTGCTATAGCTGGCGGCGTCCACTTGGCTAAGTTCTGCGCATTAATTGCTGCCCACACCGGAATGCCAAACAACACCGATGCAGCTATAGCTGTCTCGATGCCCTCAGCTATGCCCATATGTATATCAGCAGGTGATAAGCGAATTGCTGATCCATCTGGCAACGGTCCTGCCATAACGCGACGAGTCGGATTCACGTCTGCCTTCTGCCCATCCTCGGTGATGTAAGTCAGGTGAACATTCTGGGCCGTATCGTCTGAGCCAACAATCTTACTGACCATCAACCAGTAATTAGCACTGCGATATTCCCGTATTGATTTAGAAGCCCATACAAGCCCTAAACGGTTCTTCATGTAGGCGTGTACTGGCCCACCGATGGATGGCTGCTCAGCAAGCCCCCAAATTCGTTTAATGGCCTCTCTGCGCTTGAGATCGTCGCTTTGATCCTTGCCAGAAAGAACCGGGGCTTCTCCTAATAGCTTGGCTATCGACTCAGCGATAACCTTAAACGACTTCCCTGTGGCCAATTGGGCTAGTGTGATTCCGTCCCCGGCACCGCATGAATTGCAGATGAAAGATCCTCTGCCATCCTTGTTGTCAAACCGGAATCTATCTTTGCCACCACAGATAGGGCATGGACCATGCTTGTTAATGAGGTAGTTTGGATTGACCCCAAGCTTGGGTAGAAGTTCCAGCCACTTGCCTTGTGCTATATCCGCTGTTGTTTTTGTCACGTTGTTTTGCCTTAACGATGTTACGGTGTTTAATCCAGCTCAGTGTCGCAGCCGAAGGCGCAAGAGCAATGCCTTTGAACGAATTGGACGGGCCAACCCCAAATTTATCCTTATATGCCCAATAGGCCCACCCGTCTTTGAATCCACGAGTAATCGCGTAGCCTCGCAGTTCTGAATAGAATGTTTCCTTTTCCTGCGCGGAGTAAGCTCCGATTTGTTTTTTTCCATCTCGACTAAGTTCAGCGAGTGTTCCGGTACGATGCTCAACCTTATCAACAGCCTCAGCCTTGAAACCACATGCCGGGCATAAAGCTGTGCGGGGTGGCTTGAGGAACGTGCATTTCGGGCAAGCTTTGGGAAGGGGCATGGTTTTTTCACGTTCAACGGTTCCTTTGCCTTGGCCATCATCTAACCTGTCATGAATGATATCTGTTACAAAACCTAACCGCAGCGTTGTGTCGCTGTGGTCTAACACCAAACAGTATTCTTTGCCTTCAGCCGTTCTTAAACCACGGCCAATCATTTGCGTGTACAGAATTTCTGATTTAGTCGGCCTTGCCAGAATGATGCAATGCACATTCCAATCAATACCCGTGGTAAGCACACCAACATTGCAAACGATCTTTAGGGTGCCATCCGCAAATTGTTTTGCTATCTCTGACCGTTCTTCCAAGTCGGTATAGGCGTCCATGTATCCCGTGGGCACACCTGCATCGAGAAACAGTTTCTGAATGTTCTTGGCATGGGTACGGTTAACCGCAAAACAAATCGTAGGGCGATATTGGCCCTTCTCTAACCACGTCGACACAATGTCGGCGACCAATGGTGCCTTGTCCATTGCGGTGCCAAGTTGTTTCTTGTTGTAGTCACCTGCGACAACAGCCACGCCAGAAAGATCTGGATGGGATGGTGCAAACACCTTGAAGTCCGATAGGTGTTTCAAATCAATCAGTTCTTGCGTTGTCGTGCCGATAATCAAATCATCGTAGATGCGCCCCATGCCCTTTGCCCAAGGCGTGGCCGTCAAACCAACGACAGGAATGTTTTTCCATTGAGGGCTATCAAACCAAGTCTCGTAGAACTTAAACATCACATGGCATTCATCCACGATAACCAGATCAGCTTCCGGCAAAGACTTTCTCCTTGCCAAGGTCTGAACTGAGCAGATTTGAATTGGTTGAGTTGGGTCGGTGCGCTCATGCAAAGCTTGGATAACACCAATTTCCCAAATGTCGTGCTTCTCAAACTTGTCTACGGTTTGATCGATGAGGCTGATCGCAGGCACACAAAACAAAACTCGCTTGCCCTTTTCGCGAGCCATGCGAACAATCTCAGCTGCGGCGATTGTCTTGCCAGCTCCAGTTGGCATTTGCACGACGGGACGGCGATTACCCAAGCTTAGCGACTTGCGTAGCTTATCTATAGCATCTGTCTGATACTGTCTTAGCTTAGCTTTAGTCATGTTATTAACCTTAGTTATATTATTATATATATATTACTTCTTATTATTTCTTCTTGGTAAGGCTATGTATAGCTATACAAGCTTAGTATAGCTACGCGGGGAAAGAACCCGCCTCCGAGCAGGAGGCCAGACGCGGGTCAAGTCACCGTTATCAGTGACGGCTAAAAGGGAGGAATACCGTCACGATCTTACGGTTATCAGAATTTACACCAGATGCAAGTCCTGCTCGTATTTTTTGCAATTGTAAATTACCGTTGAATGCCGGACATCCATGAGTCGGCCAATTTCCGAATACGGCAAATGCAATTCATTTTTGGCGCGGTAAAACAGTTCGCGTCTTACTTTAACGACATCAGGTTTAATGTTTGAACTTCTTACGATATTCGGATCGATGCCGTGCATAGCGGCAATCTCTCTAAGCATAGCTGTAAATCGTTTATTAGGAAGCTTAACTTGTAGGACGGGTTGGTCAGCTAAAAGTTTACTTTCTTGCGGCAATTTGACGCGCTCAGGCGGAACGACACCAGTAGGACCAGTGACGCCGCCCAACCGTTTTTTGACGGCTAAGTATCTGGCTCTTAGTTCATCAAAAGTTTGCGGCTCTCTATCCATGTGTCTTCCTCAATGCCATAAACGGTGACCACCATCGGTATGCCATGTTCCCCCCATTCGGCAGCTATGGCTTGGCAATCCGAATCATCATCTACAACTTTAGTTTTAACCAATAAGTCGCTGGTAGACTTTAGTAAGTTATCCAAATCCCGACGCCTTTTGTCAGGTTTAGTGGCTGATATGTGAATGATATACCGCCCAAGTATTTGAGCTTTGGTCTGCGCTTTGACCATCCAACCAGCTTCTTCAAGCCAAGCCATGTATTCAGGGGAACGATACATACGACCACCTTTGCCTACCTTCCATAAACGGTTCGTGCTGGGGGCCAATGGTAACTCAAGCCGAATCATTCTGTTTCCAATCCAGAAAAAAGTGGTGGAGTGTAATCTCTTTGTTGGTGGCCTGTAATATACGAACCATCAACGCTAAAGATGGGTCTTGAACTCCCCGCTCAATTCTAGAAATAGATGACGCAGTTGTCCCCGCTATTTTAGCCAAATCAACCAAAACGACGTTATTTTTCTTACGCCATTGACGTAATGGATGCTCATTCATTCGGTACTACTCTCGGCCTTTCACGCTTGACTGGTAGGGGTGAAATAACTTCAGGACGCCCCATTGTTACGTTCACCTGTCCACGAATTTCTTTATTGTTCCAAGTCCAGCATTCACCAGTTTCGTCTTGAAACACCACCCAAAGCAGGTCATGCTCTACGCCGTAATCAATCATGGCATGGGCTAATCCCTTGCCCTTGGGGGATATGACAGGAATTGGCGGGTTGAGTTGTAGAAGCATAAGATCCTCTTGACTTTGTTTGCATCATAAGTAAATGATTGAAGCGTTGAGAACAAGAACAGAACAAAATCCTAAACAGGGATTTTGCACGAAAGGTAAAAAATGGCTACCAAATACACCGTAGATATATTGCGGCGCACCATTGAAGTGTTGCTTGAAAAATACCCAGAACTTAAAGAAGATGAAGACCTTAAAGCGGATATGCTTGAAGGATCCACCGATTTTGAAGAAACGATGGAAAAGCTATTGCGTCGCACACAAGATAACATTTACTTAGCCAAAGCGTGTCAGGATGCTGAACGCGATATTTATGATCGCCGCAAGCGTTTTGAAAAACGGGTAGAATTTGGCCGGGAAATGATGAAGCGACTCATGGAAACCGCCGATGTGCGCAAGCTTGAGTTTCCAACAGCTACTCTGTCATTAATGAATACACCACCTCAAGTGGTAATCCTTAACGAGTATGAGATCCCCGACGATTTCATGCGAATCAAAAAAGAACCTAACAAAGTGCTATTGAAAGAAATGTTGGAGAAAATGGATGTGCGTGGCGCTACCCTCTCAAACGGGGGCACAGCCCTCGTCATCCGTGGAGCATAAGCCAATGAGTGCAAAGATTGCATTAGCTCTCCACAACGTAATGACCAAAGTTACGTATGTGCAAAAAGGCAGCGAGAATAAGTTCCACGGCTATAAATATGTTTCCGAAGCTGATCTATTGGAAAAGCTTCGCCCTGCATTGATTGAAGAAGGGCTTATCCTTATTCCATCAGTTGAGATGGTTCGTCCTATGGATGAGCATGGCAATACCGTTGTAGATATGCGGTATGAGATTGTTCATAAGGATGGGGATATTTGGCCGCATTTGATTCGTGTTGCTGGGTGCGGAAATGACCGCTCCAAAAACGGAACTGTAGGCGATAAGGGGCTATACAAAGCTATCACTGGTGCGAATAAGTATTTCTTATTCAAGCTATTCCAGATTGAGACGGGTGATGACCCTGAGCGGGATAGTACGCCAGTAGTTCAAGAAGCCCCACCAGCCGCGCAATCGCATTGGCCGGATTATACCAAAGATTTGTACACTTATATGAGTGCATTTCAGTTTGCCATCAATCTGTGTGTAACCGTTAAGGAAGTGCAGGACTTTTGGAAACAAGAATTGAAAGAAAATTTCTCCACCATGAAATTGGAAAAAGATGGTGAGGATTATGAGGCATTGCGTCAGTTGTGTGCTGATCGTGTAAAAGAAATTAACGCTGAAAAGAAAGGAAAGTAAGATGGCTTACGAACAGCGCGACAACAGTGGATCTCTATTTAAAAATACCTATAAACAGCGAGATAATCAGCCGGATTATACGGGTAATGCCGTTGTAGATGGTTCAGATTACCGTGTAAGTGCTTGGGTGAAAGATGGAAGCAAAGGTAAATTTTTCTCCCTTTCGTTTACACCTAAAGATGCAATGGGCGAAAGTGCAGCCGCCCCGACAGCGCCTTCCTCACCGAGTAAGACAACGACGAAAGCACCAGTCAAGCGTGAGGTAATTGAGGATGAAATCGACGACGAAATACCTTTCTGAGCAAAGTGGAACTGAATATATTGTTCTTTCTTATCGTACCGATAAGCATGGCCATGTGCGCAAGACAAAACTGGGCAAAGGTTTTACTGGTCGCAAAGAAGGAACAATTAACGTCAACTTTGAAGCTGTCCCATTGCCTAATCAGGATGGGGAGTGTTGGGTATCTTTAGTTCCATATGACCCTAACTTTGGTGAGCAATACGAATGACCCAATTTATATCCGATGAAATGATGGAAGAAGCCTTATTGTTTCTCGCCAATCATAGTTCTCTTGGTGCAGAAGCCAGAGCAAATCGGTTTAAAGCGGAGCATGCGCGCAAGAGGATCAGAGCCAATCTGATCCTCACTTCTGAAGAAAAGACATCTGCTATGAAAGAAGCATGGGCAGAACAGCATGAGCGATACGCCGAAGCTGTAAATGATGAAGCTGAAGCTATACGATTTGATGAATATTTTCGCGCTGAACGTAACCGCGCCGATTCGATTATTGAGGCTTGGAGATCTGAGCAAGCCAATCAAAGAGCCGGAACAAACTTCAAATGACCTTGAATGATATTGTGACAATTCCTTTTTCAGAAGAGGATGTTGCATATGTTAAACACATGGCAAGGCTGCGAAACGGTGGCCCCGGCAATGATGGTAAACCAGACAAAAGTTCTGCTTTTAAAGTAAGAAACCAAACGTCTGAAGAAAACCATGTTTTAGGATTGTTCGCAGAGGTTGCAGTCTCGCGGTATTTAGATGCCCCATTTGATGAATCAATCTATTTCGGCGGCGATGGCGGCAAACCTGACATTGTTTTGAAGAATTTAAAGATTGAAGTCAGGGCCACTAAATTTTACCCGCCAATTCTAAAATTCAACGATTTAGTTACATCGCAAGCTAATGTTTATATATTGTGCCGAGTTGGCCCGTTAGATTCACTACGATCATTTGTAGAAATATGGGGGTGCGTAAGTAAGAAACGATTCTTAAAAGAACATACTCAACAAGATTTTGGATATGGATCACGGTTTGTCATGCAAGCGGAACAGTTATCGCCTATGACAGCTATGAAAGAATATCTGGAGGTTTCATGACTGAAGATATGGGAACTACTGCAAGAGGTAATTTATCTGGCAAACGAAAGCTTGCCATATGGGAACGAGAAAGAGGATGCTGCATGGAATGCGGCGTCAAGCTCATGACTGGGCAATTTATATATGAGCATGTCCGTGCCTTAGAATTAGGCGGAACTGATACAGATGACAATATCAGGCTAACATGCAAGCCTTGCGCAAAAGAAAAGACAAAAAAGGATCACAAAATGGCGGCAAAAGCAAAAAGAGTGAAACAAAATTACTTAGGTTTAAAACAGTCGCGCTCACCACTCCCATGTGGTAAGATGTCTAAATGGAAAAAGAAGATGGATGGTACCGTCGTCCCGCGTTGAGCGTGATGAAACTATCCGCCCCACTTCTTGCTGCATTGCTTGTTACAGGGTGTGAAACAACAAGCTATTCAGCACAACCGACCCTGCATGAAATGATTCGTGTGGCAGCGGTTTCGCATGACATCAATCCAGAGATTGCTCTTGGCTTGGTTGATGTTGAAAGCACATTCAAACCCAACATAATTAAAGATGGTAACTACGGACTTATGCAAATACGCATAGGTACAGCTAGAGCTATGGGTTTTAGGGGGTCGTTCACTGAACTACTGATACCCGAAAACAACCTTGAGTATGGTATGCGGTATCTACACTATTGTTATATGAAACACGGGGAAGATAGGCTTGCGCTTGGTTGTTATAATGGTTCAACCTCGCCAAAGAACCGCTATCCTCGTCGCGTTATGCAAGCATCATCTAAATACTAAGCAGCAACACTGCGTGCCACATGGAGCGCCTGCACAATAGCATCGTCTGGCATGCTAAGCATTTGTTCCGTGTGGTGCGCCAATAGCTTCTGATTCCGCATTGATTCGCTAACAAGCTTATCTGCCGCCTTATCAATGACAGATCCGCCACTAGCCCTTTGTTCACGAGGATTAGCATTTGCAGCATTGACACCCGTCATAGTCAAAAGGGTGTGATTTAAGAATGGCTCTAGTTTTTCAATTGTAGATCTGACCGCAGGTGTCGTTTCTGCCAACTTTGAAAGTTCAAGAATTTTATTTTTGTCACCCGAAGCAAGCGTTTCTGCAACTTGTGTAGCAATACGTTTTTGCGCCAAACTTATTGTGCCTTGCACAGCTTTATTTGCCAACCACCCACCTATACCTACACCAGCGCCGACACCCGCTGATGTTGTGGTTAAACCTGCAAAAAGACCCGGAGTTGCGGAGGCAATATCAACTAAATATCTTCCCCAACCGGGCTTGGCGGAATCTGCTAGATTTGCGCTTAACTCAATCCGTTGCACATCATGAGTCATATTTTCCAAATCAACCATTGTTTGAATTTGGTTGGCTTGGGTTCCATTTTTAGATGGAAAAACATCGTTTAGTTTGCCTACAGATGATGCTTTATCAAGGCCTGTCAAAAGCTTATCAACTCCGCCCCTTGCTTTGTCTTGCATGGCAGAAACGAAACCTTCTTGGAATAATCCTAAATTTCCAGCGTCGTAATTTGATAGTGCTTTTCTAGCACCCGCAGCATCAAAAGTGTTAAAACTTGAAGCGTAATTGTATCCAGCTTGCAAAGCATTTTTGGCTTTAAAGAAACCAGACGCGCCGTTGAGAGCAACACCGTATTCAGGATTTTGAGAAATTAAATCATCTCTTAAACCATCGCGCAAATCTTCCAAACGCCCAGCAAGATTATTTTGGCCCTTTTGATATGCTTCATTCACGCTGTCATCAAGGTTTTGTTTAACTTGGTCCCAATATTTTAAATTACCATTATACCCACCAAGTTCTTTTGTGGCTTTTTTAATTGCATCTTCTGCTAATGGGTTCCCAATAACGCTTTGGACAAATGGAGATTCCACATCCCCAGCCATTGGATCATTAAGTGCTTTTTTGTAATTGATATCATTATCAACCTTCTGTTGCGCAGAAATGTTTTCTTTTGTTTGTCCAGCATCAATATCTTTGCCCAATATTTCATTGAGGTTTGAATTGACGCGAGTTGCCGCCTGTTCGCCGCGTTGCGTTATAAAATCATTAATTTTCTTTGCTGCTTCTCTGGCGGGGCCAGTAACATTTGGCGCGATTAACTGCTGATCTTGACCACCAGTAACATCATAAACCGACATTGGCTTTTGCGCTGCTATAGCATCTTGAATTTCTTGATCTGTCGGCGCTCTATTGTTTTCACGCGCAAGCTTAATCGCCTGAGCAATTCTTGTATTTGCTGCTTCGTTAGGATCTAAAATATTACCAACGACTTTTTTGCCTTGAATAGCAACTTCGCCAGTTACGCCTCCGGCAAGAGATCCTAAAATACCCAAAGCAGTTCTTGTGGTAGGGTCAGTTAAACCAATCATGTCTGCGGCTTTGTCAGCACCCTCGACACCAGCTAAAGCCCCTGCACCACGGATAGCTTTTTCGGCCAGTTTCCCCTTGCCAAACATGCCGGGGGCCATGACATCTATTGCCGTTTGAGTAAATTGACCCGGAGGGGTTTGGGATTGATATGCTGGCCCAACTGGCAAAACCTGTCTGGCATACGGATCAACTGCTTGCGCAATTTCTTGCGTAGAATAAGGTCGGCCCTGCTCATTGGTAGCGCGAGCCATATCAACGGCTTTATTTACCAAATCAATTCGGGCTTTGCCTTCGGGGGTATCTGTATCGCCGCGAGCAGCATTGTATAATTTAACCGCCCCGACTTCAGTCGCAGCCACACCATTTTCAATGGCTTTTGAAACAAAATTCAACAAATCTGCAGGTGCATTCACCACGCCAATAGGAAGACGTTCAGTGGCCGCTAACGCACTTTTGGGAACATCATAAGTAGGACGCAAGTCTGGCCGCGCAGACAACATACCAAGATCTGCGTCAGACAAAACAGGCTTACTAGGCAATGTTGCAACCGGAACTTCTGCTGGTTTCTTAGTTGAAACCATTCCCAAGTCTTCATCACTCAAGAGATCTGGTTGCGGCGCTTGATCCGTCATTGTGGAGTAAATCCTTTAATTGAATTTCTGTCCCAACCTTTACCCGCCCAAGTAGCAATAACGCCATTGGGGTATTGTGCTTTCATATCGCCGCCAAGCTGTTCATTAGGAATAACATACTGATACCCAGAACGCCGTAATCCAGAATCGGGTAGATCGCCCAACACTGGAGTGGTTGCTCTTCCATTATCTACAAATTTGCCAAAATCATTTTGGGGATCTTTTTGCCAATTTTGCAGAAATTGATTGTATTGAGCTTTTGTAGCCAACTTGCCATCTGTGGCACGCCAGTTGTTATAATCATTATAAAATTGATCTTCGTAATCCATTGCTCCCTTAGCAAATCCAATGATGTTTCGGTTTGTTTTTGGTTGCAAATCTGGATTCATATTAGCCTGTTTTTCGCCGCTTATTGTAGTCGCCAACAAACGGCCACCCAAGTCTTTAACTCGATCAAACATGGCTTGGGCAGAATCTTTTGCAAATGTCTCATAATTAGGAGAATCGCTATCTAATTTGTATTTATCTACATTTAATCCCAATGCATCTGCGTAGGCTGGCAATTTAGCTTTAATGTCACTTAATTTACCGCTTTGCCATGCGGACAAAATTTCTGAAGCATCGTTGATACGCGCCCTAGCCTGAGGACGTGTTTCAGCTTTAGATGCAAATTCATCATCAAGCTTATTCATATCCGCAACGCTAGTTTTTAAAACTTCCGCTTCTGCAGCTCTTTTTTGTGCAGCGGCAACGGCTGTTGGAGATGGGGCATAACCAGCAGGCTCACCTGTGTCGGGGTTGATTAATTTTGTAGCGCGTTGCCCAGTAGCGATTTCATCAGCTATTTTCCGATTGGCGGCAACTTGCTCAAGAGCTTGTTTTGCTTCTGTTTCCCGCGATTTGCCGAACCCTGACAAAAAGTTATATTCTTTCATTGCATCATCGGCAAGACTGTTAAAATATTCAGGAGTTGCATCAGGCGCTATGTCAGGAAAAGCCGCTGACTTTTGTGGAGTTCCCTTAATTTCAGCAACTTGAATTTTAGGCATAGATGTATCAACATCTCCCTCTCCCGCTCCGAGGGTGGAAGAAATTAATTTAGTAATATCTGATTTTTGTTGGATGGCATCTGGTTCAGGCATGGAAATATCCGCACTAGCTAAACCACTTTGTTCAGTTCCACCTAAGGCAAGACCAACTCTACCTCCTTTTGCACGCGCAGGTGGTGTTCCACCAATAACAAAAGAACTTAACCCCGGAGGAAGTTTTAACATTGCAGCACTATTTTCATAAATATTTATAAATTGTTCTTTGGAAATATTTTCGTTTGTTTCAATATTTTTATAAAATCCCCCTCTTTGCGGTTCATATTTTTGTTGTAATTTGTTCAATAACTCAAAACCGTTCTTGATTTGTTCTTGATTTAATTGCTGCCCACGAAGTCCTAGTTCGCCCTGTTGATAAGCAGCAGTATTCGCATCGGCATATGCCTTAAGCGCGTCTTCTTGGAGCTTTGTTTGATAATCGCGAAGAGATTTTGTTGCGTTATAATATGTTCCCAATCCTTCTTGAGCGCCTTCACCAACTGCAACGAAAGGATTAGTAGATTTGCTGCCAAGCATACCCAAGCCAGCAGCCATAACACCAAGATTTGCTTCATCCGATAACGGATGGCCAACAATCATTTCTGCAAGCGTTCTTGGTTTGTTTGGGTCTGGTGGGGCTTGAAGATTTTGTAGCGTTTGGTTTATTTGACTCCCCATAGATGCAAGTTGGCTGCTATATCCGCCAACGCCGCCGGAGTCGCCATCATCTCCTGCATAACCTTTGCGGCCAACTACGCCACCAGATGCAAAATTATAGTCTGCAGCGGACTGCGGAACCCAATTTGCGTATTTTGCTGTTATATCAGCAGATGTTGGGGAATATGGCGAAAACAATCCGCCAAACGCAGATTTGATATTAGCGCGTTGCCCCGGCGTGGTCGTCGCGGATTTAATGATAGATGTAAGATCAGGACTATCATCCTTGATTGCGGATGCTCTAGGTTCAGTTGTCCAACCTGTACGTACTTTTTGTACGTTAGCAAGAGGCATAATATCAGCAAGAGTTAATGGTGTCTGAGACCCGCCACTTGGTTGGTAAGTGTATGGAATATCGCTAAAATACGTTGATTCAACCCCGCCCCGCAAAGCGTAATTAGCCCGACCCAATCCTTCATGGACTGCCCCACCCATAGAATCAGCCAAGCCACCGCGTGCAAAATGGCCCTTATCAGCAGCATGTTTGGTTGCATCATCGTAGTTAAGATAACGCATGCCTTTGTCGTCTTTATGGACAGCAGAGGGATTGTGCTTTTCAACTTCCTGCGCGCTTAAGCCCATGCGCGTCGTGTCGTCGCCCTTGTAATTATACTTATAAATGTTTTGGCCATCGAAGGTTTTGCCAACAGGCTCCATGTTTTCCTTGAACCGTTCATCGGATCCAAGCAAACCTGTCTGTCCTAAAGCTAAGGTTCCACCAATAATAGATGAAAGCATATTGCCTGTTGGCTGAGACGTAAGAGCCGTGCCACCGGATTGGCCACCAATTCCCAATAGCAAGTTAGCAAGCAATTGCTCATTCTGATACGGGAATGCCTGAGCAGCTTGGAACTGCTGTTGATTTGCGGTATCTGTTGCTTGTTGAACGCCGCGTTGAACCGCGCCAGCACTCATTTGAGCTTGAGCACCTTGCAATGCAGCATTTTGCGCCCCAGTTCCTAATGCGGCCAATTGCTGTGATGTTGCTTGATCGATGCCAAATGCCTGACCAGCAAGACCAGCTTGAGCCTGCGCTGCGCCAACGTCTTGAGAATATGCTTGTTGACCGATATTGGCCAATTGCTGTGCTGTCTGCGAACCAGCGCCAAAATTCTGTCCGGCCAAAGCAGCTTCTTCTTGGGCCGCAGATAGTCCTTGGCCAAAACCTTGCTGGCCCAATCCTGCGATCTGGTTAGCTTGGTTGGCCAATGCTGCACGATTGGCTTGGTCAGCACTAAGATTAACGCCTTGTTGTTGTTGGAATGCGCCTAAACCTTGCGCATAACCCTGATTAAGCAAATTGCCTAACACATTTCCAGTAGCTATGTTCTGTTGGCCCTGCAAAGCAGCACGAGCCAAATCAGCACGCTCACCACCAAAAGCACCTTGCGTAATTTGATTGCCAATTAAACTCTGTTGGTCCATTTGCTGCTGTTGCTGCAATGGAGCAAGTGTACCCTGAACCACTTGGTTCATATATGGGTTCATGTATTGGCTTAATGCGTTTTGGCTAAATTGCTGAGCGTATACAGGAGCGGCTGCATTGCCAGCCAAATTGGTAGCTTGAGTAAGATAATTTTGGCCCTGCCCCAATGCAGCATTTACAGCAGATTCTTGCTGTTGAACTTGAGGAGTTAACTGCGAATACGCGGAATTTAATACATTTGTTGCATTTTGGTTGTATTGGGAGCCTAATTGCTGCCCCAAACCAACTTGACTATATGCAGCTTGAATTTCTGGTAATGCTAAAGCTTGGCCTTGATTGATATCGGTTGTAGCTTGAGCGTAATAAGGTTGAGCTAAGCCAGCTGAAGCATTTACATCTTGAATACCGGACTGCTCAGTGGGGGATAATCCCGCCACCATTTGGCCAGTATATTGTTGGTAAGGCTGGTTATATGTATTCCAAGCCAAACTGGATAATTTATCATAATTCGCCTGTACGTCGGCAGGTGGGAGCGTTGTCGTAGTAGATGTTGCTGTACCTGTAGAACCACACACGGCGAAACTCCAAACTTAAGTATTTACGTCAACTTCATTCGGCGAAGCATTCTTAGCCCCGTATACGAAAAAAGCACCGATAGGCGTACCAAAGTGTTTCTGGTATAGCTCCACTTTAGCATTTGTTCTGTGATTTGACAAAACCCCAATCATAAGGGGCATTTCCAATCCATCCGCTGTATTTTTGGCAAATTCTATCATCTTATGCAGCCGAGATACAGTGGCATTTCTATATTCGGGGCGGACAAATACTGCTGATTCTTCCAAAAATGGCGTATCGGAATAGAAGTTCGTGGCAATCCGTAGCGCCGTCATGGCTTCCAAATTGCCTTTTGGACCTACCACGCCAATGATCCCGCCGTGTTTGTGCAAAAGTGGGCGCACATTGTGGCGAACTTTGGCTTCGTTAAATTCAAACATGCCAATTTCTTGATGCATCAATTTGGCTAAAGTTATAACACCATCTTCGTCTTCAGGCTGGGCAACTCTTACCAAAGGCTCGGTAGTAACACGTTCATACTTAGGCATTCTTTTACGCGCACTCTTAGACAAGCGAACACGTTGTTTTTTAAACATTTCGTCCATTTTTAATCCTTCTTTGGAGGGGCAAGTTTTTGGAGAGTTTTAATATGCTGCTTACGTAATTTCATTACGAATTGGTCCAATATGCGATGACCCAGATCAATATCCCCGTTACCAATACCCAATACTGCATACGGCGGAATAACGTACTCTCCGCCAGCAGCAACAATAGGGACAGGATTACCAGTGTCGTGAGATCCATCGTCATGATATTTTGATATCATTTCTGTAATGTTTTTGAAACCGCTTAGTGTATTTCCCTCGCCAAGAAATGCCACTTCTTCTGCCGGAATGACGTATGCCCCAGCAGGAACATGCATGGGAAGATGGTCTGTGCGACCTGCAACAGGGCTATGAATTGGCCCAACATGCACTATGTTCCCGTTTTGTTCTCCACCACCTGCTTTTCCTGATCGAGCAATATTTAATGCCGCAGCTACGGCTTGGTCATGCGGATGTCCTGAGCGGGACATTTCGCTTATATTCTGGCTGATTGTGGCTTGGCTAGACCCGTGTTTTAATGGCATCACGAATATCCTACAGAAATAATGGACCCAGTGCCGGGGGAAAAGTATAAACCCGTCGCAAATGGAACTTGGATTTGATAGATACCAAGCGTATTAGGAACGGCGTAAATGCGAGAACCTGATGCTGCCGAAGTAGCATCATAAAGATAACCCTGTGTAGAGCCTGCTACTATAACGCTTACGGTGGCCAACCAACCAGACGAAGATTTAATTATTGCCCCGGCAGACAATTCTTTACTGTTTGACGCGCCAGCATGAAAATTTACAGCGTTTGCATATGAATTAATTGCAATAACGCCATTTTTCTGAGTAGTCAGGATATCATCTAAACTAGCCATTAGAATTTCCCGTCTAATTGATAACGGAATTTAATGCCGCCCAATCGCCAGAATGTCCCAACATCTTGAGACGACAATGAAAACGCCATGTAACGCGCCCTGATTCGGCAAGATATGTATTCCGTTGATTGCGTCATAGGAAATGTAATAGACGATACCTGCCCCGATGGCGAACCAGAATAGTAACTGGTTGACGGAGAAGTTGCAGTATCTGTAGCATAATTTGTATAATAAATGGTCACATACACCGTAGCGTTTTGATTGCCGCTATACGTGCCCCATTTCATATCAGGCCAAATTTGGTCCACAAATACAATATTTTCGCCTTCGGTAAGTTGAAAATAACCTGTTTGGAATGATGAAAGCATGGGTGTAGTGGTTGTTCCCACCGCAGCATCGTTACCTACTTCGTGTTGATAGATGTATGTATCGCCACCCGCAGCAATAGGAGATCCCAAGCCAGATTGGTCAATCCATGCTGTACGGCTCAACGTACCAAAATCCCACTGCCCAATAAGGAAATTATATTTTACATATGAATCGTTTTCTGTGGAGTTTTGCGATGGGTAGTACCAAGTTACTTCGTTAAATTGGGAATTAACGCCGCAACATACTTTATAATAATAGTTTGGATTAATGTTTTGAAAAACTACGTCAAATATTGGGCATGGCATTGGTTCCGGGCCGCTGCCTGTCATTACGAAGAAATTACGCTGAGACATCCAGTAAATGGAATTATTTACCTGACCAATGCAATGACGGGATATCGCACCGCAATTTGATCCAATTTTATTAAACCCATAAACAAGTGGGAATCCCACATATTGCATGGCCCACAAATCAATATCTGTCCAAATAAGACCTTGTTGCGGCCCTTGGAAACCAGCTACAATTTTTGAACCTGTAGGAATACGGTAAGAACCTGCTTGATTGGTTACAGTAGCATTCCAAGTCGTGAAGTCTTGTACATCTGACCAACGGATAAGCAACGGATCCGGCGAAAGCGTAAAGCTAGATCCATAGGCTATCACTTGTCGTTCTGGCATGGCGACAAAGATGCCACTATTAACCAATGGAGCTTGGGCGCTTAATATCTGTGCATTTAAAACTGATCCGTTAGGTTGCCAATAATAAATTGGCCCACCCGCTGGGCATGCAATTAAGTCTTGCCCAAAATTATCTAAAGTCCAATCTGTCGCTGTAATGGCTGTGCCGGGATTTGTAATGGCCGTACCAACGCCAAAGCCACCGACGCCAAATCCACCAACACCAAACCCAGTGCCAATCGGCTGCGGCCCGACACCAATATAATAAACAGATTGGACATTCCCGCTATTAATGGCAGTAGGGCCAGCCGATGATGTAGCTAAGTTAGATGCGGCAAATGTAAATGATCCTGCACTGGGCACGCTTACAACAGTGTACAACCCAGATAATGTAATCCCGCCAATTGTAAGCGGCACACCTATATAGAAATTAGACCCTACATTATAGCCGTGGTTGTCAAAATACCCTGTAACAATAGAAGATGACGAGGTTGTCTGAAACGAATAAACACCAACTAATTTTGCTGTTCCCGTGCCAGCGCCAACGCCTGTGGCATTAAATATCACGCCAACCGTATTCGCCGATGCGCCAATTAACGTGTAATCCGTCGTGCCAACGGTTACAATTTTGTACGTTTCCCCCACAACAAAAGAACCTGCTGTGGTATTTGTTGATGTATTGGCTGTCGATGTTGCTGCAGATCCGGCATTAATTGTGTAAGTTGTTCCCGCATAGGTCAATAACTGGTAGGGACCAGTAAGCACCAGCCCGCCAACAGAAACAGGTGTTACAAAGTCAACGTAGTCAAATACAGTCAATACCGTTGTATTAGAATCCGTGACTGAAACTGTACTAGATCCAGCTGTAGTTGCAAAAACAGGGGCGGTATTTGTCGTAATTGTGCGTGGCGTTATATCCGCCAAATTTCCATTAGTTAAAACGCTTAACGAAGATTCTGAGCCAATACCAAGATGGTTAATGGCATTTAAATCTGACCACGCTTTTAATGCGCGAATCTTGGACCCAATAGCAGAATTAAAATATGCGACCCATCCGCCCAACTTTTGAGCGAGGCCAAATCCATTACGCTCTGATAGAAACCGAACAAGCTGCGATGACGAATACGCAGCCTCATTCAGCACTGGTGTATTGTTAGTTTCTACGCCGGGTTTGAGCTTTATGGTTCCAAAGGGCATGATTAGCCCCTAGTCGGTGAAGCAGCAGGAGCAGGCGAATAGGATGTCCATGCCGCCGCTTGGAATTTCTTGCGGTTTTCTTCTATCAAGGCGCTGGCTTTGAGTGCTTGATACTGCGACTCATACGTTTGAGCCATCTGGGGGTCATCATTTAAGCGGCCAAAGTTGCGTTGGAACGCCGAAATATAGATCATGGATGCCATAATAAACATATCTGGCAAATAGGTAGATATGAATGTTGTGGTATTGGACGCAGAAAGAGGCGCAGAACGAATTGTCCCGGTCAATCTAACCGCATAGCTTGAACTTGGAGTTGGTCCTACGATGATATACTGGCTTGTATTACCTGTAGTATTAGTATCGCCGCCATAAACAGCAAAATACTGAGGCAGGCCAGTAGCAGATCCCGATCCGTAAACATTTTGTATAAATTCCTTGCCAACGGGCAATAACGGCGTGGAGTTTCCTGACCCGTCTATAACTTCAAAAGTTTGAGGAACAATGAATTGAGACGTTGGCAGGGTTAAAGTATTATTTCCACCCGTAAATGTGTAAGCATTTGTGCTAATTTGCGTAGACAAAAAGTCTAAGTCTCTTTGCATACGAAGTTCTGCGTAGTCAATCATGGACGGGATAATAATTGTAAAATTAGTATCCGTGACAGGGACTACTGCCATTGTCGCTATTTGCTGCACATATGATGCGTATGTTAACGACATAATTTAACCCCTACGACGCCATGTCAAAGGCAGCCTTTTCCACAGACGCAACTCGACTTGACCAACCACGTCCAAACGTACCATAAGTTGGCAAACTTTGCAAAAACGCTAATCTTTTTTCGCAGACTCCCGTAGCAATCTCACGAGGGTTAGCCGCTTCACAAGCACTAATTGTGGCTTCCCCGACTTGTCCGTCTTGAGCCACACCGAGTACCTGCTGAAGGGTTTTCGCGGCACGGCTTACCCCACTATTAACAGCCATATCAAAAGTGGCATAGTCAACGCCAAGAGGAAGTGAGTCGCCACTGATTTTATCCCAATAATTAGCTTTATACAAAGGTGCTACATCCTGCGGTCCTAAAGCCCTCATTTCGGCTTCGGTTACAGGATTTCCTACCCAACTTTCCCAAACCGCTTTAGTGACACCTAAATTGGTCATTCCGCCGGGGTCTTTGGGGTTATTAACAAATCCGCCTTCTGACTTAAGAACAAGGGCTAAACATTGCTCAAAATTATCTGCACTCACTTTGCATGCACCCCAAGTGTTTTTTCGTAAGTTCGAAGACCTGCCATGCCAAGCATAGCTGTTACCAGTTCCATGAGGGATGAATCCAAAACAGGCAGATCATGCCACCCCGCCCCGAAGGCAATTGGACGCAATAGGTATTGGTACGAGAGGCCAATAGCACCAACCCACCCAATAGCAGGACGCCAACCACTAACAAAAATATTTGTGCTTTGTGCTTCATTCGCGTTTACCGTGTTCTGCTGTGCGTCCCAATCTTGCAAAGAGGAACGAAGAGCTGCTTCAGCTTCCTGACGCTGATTGGGATCAGGAATGAATTTGTTTACAATCTGCAGTCCTGCGCTAATTGCATCGTCAATGCCAAACGCCATGTTACTTCACCGTCACCATAAGAAATACGCCAATTGCGCCAATACCTAATACCAGAAAACCGACAATACTGCTAACCATAATCAAATCCTTGCGGTTTTCTTCCTGCTCCTTTAACGCCGCCGCAGCTTGCCGAGCCGCCTCTTTTCGCATCTCAATAACCTGCCGTTGGATACCTTCCCACGCCGCAGGACCATATTGGCCCACGAACATGTTCTTTACTTGAAGCTGCATATCCTGAGCTTTGGCTTTAACAGCGTAGCGTTTTACCGCCTCCGCTTCGTAGTCCGCTTGGCTTTGGAATAATTTTTTCTTATGCGGCGTTGATGTTACCGTAACAATCTGGCCGATCTTACTGAATAAATTGCTTACCTTCTCCGCAGTCTCCATCATATCCCGACCCGAATCAACGGCGGACTTGATGCTATTGTAGATTGCAGTCGCGCCAGCGATGAGGGTAAATGGGTCCATTATTCTGCCGCAGGAGTTTCAGGAGGTGTTTCTGGCGCAGGAGCTTCAATCTGTGGTTTGGCTTGACCATGCAAAAGCGCAATCAAGTCAGCCACTTCGGAATAAACGCCGGCGCTTAAATGTTTAAGCACGGTATTGATGTGAGACACCGTCAGTTTTAATTCCAATTCTAAATTGTCCATAATGTCCTCCTAAAAGGGTGGTGTTTGAGATTGGGAAATAGGTTTAGTCAGTTGACCAATTTGCACCGCAATTAACTCTTCAACGCCTGGCATACTAATGCACTGTGAAACCCATTGTGCCGCAAGGGACTGAGTAATGTCGTCATAGGGAACAAATTCTGCCGGATTAGGCGTTCCTAAATTAGCAGTGCCGGATGAAGACGACGTGACAGACCCATCCGTACCCGTACACACCCAGTTAATGGCCGTAACCACATTGGGCAGTCCGTTTGATAGTGGATTCACTATAAATTGAGGGAACGACCAAGCAAAATTCATAACGCCCCCGCATCAGAGTCCCAATATCATCGCATAAGCAATAGACTGTGCTTGTGTAACATTTCCAACGCTTGATGAACTAGCCAAACCAACATTAGTCCCGTCGCAATACATAATAATGCTATAGGTGCTCGGAATAGCCAGCGTGCCGCCTGCTGCGGCATTGCTGCCATTATTAGATCCTATAGATACGGTGTATATGCCCGTGGTATTATTGGTAACAATCCACATCCCGCCAACGCTTTGTGGCAATAAAACCAATTGATTCGCCGCTAATGCACCCGTAAGCAGGAACCTCATGCACTGGGACGTGTTACCCGCTGCCGTGGAACTAGGGGCCGCAATATTCGTATACGTTGTACTTCCGCTGGTGCTGACCGATACGCTAGTCGTATTGCCAAACATCTGGTCAAGGATGGTGGCGTTATAGTTAAGCGGCTGATCCCACGTAGGGGATGTGCTATTATACGCTGGTTCGTTTAGGGCAAGGTTGGTGGTAATACTCATTTGTCAGCCTTCCCATCCAGCTTGTCGTAAATACGCTGGAACATGCTTTCAATGTGATCCATGCGTTTGTCCAAATCTTCTTTAAGGACGTATTCTT
>Ga0164296_1001308_pt1 | contig 26843 bp, 18 predicted proteins | sample GEODES057metaG_FD_113533 | JGI IMG/M metagenome (GOLD analysis project Ga0164296, IMG submission 113533) | Dystrophic lake water microbial communities from Trout Bog Lake, Wisconsin, USA - GEODES057 metaG | ecosystem: Environmental > Aquatic > Freshwater > Lake | place: USA: Trout Bog Lake...
CGTGATAGACGGTTCCCGTGCATTCGTAAAACTCATCGGGCTGCCTTATGCTTTGCCAGTGCGAGAAGGGCGGTGGGTCTACTATGCAGAGATCGAGAATCCTCCGATGCTTACGCTGCTAGAGCAGATACTCTGGCGGCTTAAGCCATACATGAAAGTAGCATTCCCGGCCTTCGCGGATGATGACAGCATTCCGAACCTTCGCCCCCTGGTTGGAGCGGATTCGTCTACGTCTGGAGTGAGAATCTCCCCAATGGAGGGCCAAATCCCGGGTCAAGCCTTTTCATTTGCGGCTCTTGAAGAAGGGATTGAAATCTCAGAGGAAGAATATCGCCTTTTGTATCCGTTTATAAGCTTTCTGAGCTTGTCGATGACGGATGAGAATTGGATAGAAATGTCTGGATTGTCTCAAGGCGAGCATCGAGATGCAGTGAGAAGGCTGAGTGAACTACGTGTGCTCTTTACATGCGGCGACGACGTCTTTGTCAATTTAGACGCCATGAGGCTTTGCGTTGCGGGAAGGAGCGGCTTCTTGGTCGGTGAGGACAGTCGGGGCCGTTTGGGGAGATCAACGTTGAGGAGCCGCTCGCACGACGCTCCGTCCGGCACCAGGGTTCTGCACGTTGCGCTCGACAATCCCTGGGACAATAACGTCGTAGGGTTAGTCGGCTTTGAGGTGCCGACAGGTGAGGAGCGACTAATAGATCATGTGCGTTACACTCATCTCGAAGCTGCAACCGAACGTCTAAGGAGGCAAGATTCCAGCGGTGGTTCCGTGACGGAAGACCAGATGCAACTGCGCGGGTCGGAGGCTGAAGGCGTTGACCAAGAATAGCCTTAGTGGCACCTTCTGGGCTCCGAGGTTCTAATCAATTCGAGATATTCCCACGCGGACTGAAGTGCGTGGCCATTGGGCGAAATGAATCCCGCCCTCCCCTGTGTGACTGGTTTGGCTATTGGTGACTGTGCCAGAGGTCGATGTTGTATTGCCAGCGGAGCCAGGCGGCGAAGAGGCTCCAGGCAGCTAGTACGCAAAGAATAACCGCGACCGCCTGCATGAAGGTTGGTGGACTCTTAGGATCGAACTTTGGCGTTTCAGGATCGCAGTCGGGGCAGCAGGTGCCTTTTGGCAACTGCTTTCCGCAGATGAGGCATTCCCAGATCTGAATTGATTCGCTTTCTACCATGACTGCTTGACAGGCGCTCGTGCGCCTCGCTCGACTCTTTTCGCGATTGTAGCGCAACTCGAAATGTTGCGAAGGCCTTTATGCGGGATCAAGTCATTCTCAACAGTTCACTGTCCGTGAACGGGTGGCGTGCGATGCGTGTGTCGAACGTTACGATTACGACGACGAGGAGTTTTAGCGAGTCTCGGTTTGCTCGCTCGCCCTGGCCACGAAAGAAGTATCAGATTCCTTTCGATGCCCTTACGCAGGCGGACCGAATCTACTTGCTTGACTTCTACGATGGGCGGGTTGGGCCGGATCGGAGCTTTCTTCTTTGGGATCGGGATGAGAACTTTGTCTCGGGGCAGAACATTGGGACGGGAAATGGCGTTCAGACCCAATTTCAATTTGGCGTCACAGTTGGGGATGCGACCAACAACAGCTTCAAGCCGCTTTGGGCACCCTGCCCTACTGGAACAGCGATACCCATTGAGTTGCGGGGGCTTTGGCCTGGACATGCGTCGACGATCTGGACGGTGACGGTTAACGGGGTTGCTCAGACAGAAGGCGCGAACTTCACGGTCAACCCGGCAAACGGGATGTTCACGTTTTCGGTGGCCCCACCTTATGGCGATGCCGTGGTTGTGGCGGGTTGGTATTTCACGGTTGTTCGATTCGATGGGCCGGAGTTTGACGTTGAGCTCGACTCCATTTTTGGTCGGGTTCAGCCGGACATGATCGAGGTTTTTAACGAGTAGACGATGGCATCACTGGATTCAAGTGCGACAGCGCAGACATCGGGCGCTACTAGTCTGACGTGGGAGCACACTTGCTCTGGGACTAGCAGGACACTCCTGGTCAATGTGTTCTACGCGGACTGGCACACGGGCACTATCAGTGGGGTGACGTACGGTGGTGTCGCCCTCTCTGTTGTTCCTGGAAGCACCAATTCATTTTCGTACAACAACCTTGAATCGATCCAGTATTACTTGCCGAACCCGCCCTTGGGCGCGCACGCTGTTGTTGTCAACGCCAACTACGGCGTGGGCATTATTGGAATCAGCGTTTCTCTCAATGGCACGAACGGCAGCATCCGGAATGTACTCTACGATGCTGAGTATGGGAACTCGGCCGACCCGAGTGGTGGTGGCGGAGCCTATCAGTTCGCGGCTCAAGCAGGCGATGCACTTGTTACTTTCCTTGCCTATAACGGCAGCGGGACGCCTACGCCGGGGGTTGGACAGACTCTCATTACTGAAAATGCTATCGGGACTTCCTATGGGGCAGCTTCCTCGTATATGGTTGCGGCGTCGACCGTGGAACTCGTCTACTCATTCTTGGGGATTCCGGGTACGGGCTACATTGCGACGGGTGTTTTGTTTGAGGCAGGGGTACAGATCTCGGGGATTCGAAAATGTCCTCCCGGTTTGCTTACGTCGCCGACACGTTGTTCTGCGGTTCTGATTCAACGAGCGGACGGGTTGCAATTTGGTCTGAGTGACGCGACTGTGCCGTTCATTTATGACGGACTGACTTATCAGGTCGTACAGGGCGCGGACGCTTCCAACGTGCATCAGGAATCGGGGACGCCGGTTGGGGATATGGAAGTGCGGACGATCCTCAATGACGCGCTGGACTATGTGACGTCGACGGACGTTCGGGGGACGCGATACAACAACTCTTGGTGGACCCTGTTTCTCATCGACTACATGAACCCAGGCAACGGGATCATGATCATGGGGAAATATCGACTGTCGAAGTACTCGAACACGGATTCCAGCCAGAAGTTTCAGCTCAAGGGATTACTCTCAATCTTGAGTCAAGCAACGGGTCGCACCTATTCTGCGAATTGTGATGTGATGCGGTTTGGGGACAAGCGCTGCGACCCTGGACGGACGATTAGGGCGTCGATGTCGATCTCGTGCACGGTGTTGTCTTGCGGGGTCGTGGATGGTCTCTTTACGGTCGACTTTTCTGGGTCCACTAAGCCTGCGGGGTACTTCAGCTTTGGGGATGCGACGTTTACCTCTGGGGCTAACAATGGGCTTGAGGCGCAAATCAAGACACATTCGGTGTTGACGCCGGCGGCATGGTCTGGCGTTGCGACTTATGGACTTGGGGATTACTCGACGTATGGCGGCGACACTTGGATCTCGCTCCGGACGGGCAATACAGGCAACGCGCCTGGGGTTTTGGCTGGTTGGTGGCAAATGGTTACTGGAAATCCAGCTACAGTCGCTCGAATTGGGTGGCGGACTCCAGCACCTTATTCGGTTTCGGTCGGCGACGTGGCGACGCTTTGTTTTGGATGCGATCGGCGGAAGGCGACTTGTCAGGACGTTCCTAATACTGAGAACCCTTCGTCGACGAACATCGAGAATTTTCATGGGTTCTACCTTCCTAGCCCGGATCAGATCCTCACGGTAGGGAGGCTGATGTGATGCAGGTTGAAATTGCGGATGCATTTGTGGAGGCGGCTTTGGGTTGCGTGGGGACTCGGTTTCAGGCGCATGGGCGGGAACCTGGGAAGGGGTTGGACTGCGTGGGGTTGGTGATCTGTGCGGCGCACTCGGTGGGGGTTGAGATTCCGGACCAGGAGTATGTGATCGGGCCGGGCTGCGATCTCTTTGCAGCAATGACTGAGGGTGCAGGATCAGTCTTTGTGCTCGGTGAAATGCCTTTGAAGCGGGGCGATGCGTTGACACTCCGATTTCCGCGGATGCCGTTTCATGCTGCCATTTATGTCGGTGGCAACAGGATCGTGCATGCGATGGTTGGGCGTGGAGTGGGGTTGATGTGTGTTGACCACTCGGTACTTACCCGAATCCAAGGGGTCTGGAGGCTGCCATGAGTTGGACAGTTGCCGGCGCGGTCGCGGGTGGCGCGATTGGGTCGCTTGCGGGCGGAGTTGGAATCACAGAGGGCGCGCAGATCGGCGCGACGATCGGGAGTCTGATCGATGCGTTTTCCCAGCGCTCGCCGGCATCGATGGCCGATCGACGGTACTCGAGCTGCAGCTACGGCACGCCTATCAACAGGGTTTGGGGCTCGGCAAGGGTGGACTGCCAGATCGTGTGGGTGGCGCGCAATAGCGACGGCACTTACATGCACGAGGTCGATGAGTTTAAGAAGTCGGGGACGGAGCAACACTGGTTTGCAACATTCGCTTGTCTGGTCGCGGAGACGGGTTTCACGTTCCCGGATGGTAGTCAGATTGAACGGCCTTTGACTATCGACATGATCTGGATGGCGGATTTGATCATGTGGACGAATCCGGCAACGGTTACGACAATTCCAAACTGGTCTGGAACGACAGCCTATAACTTTGGAGACGATGTTCACGGTAGCGACGGCAGGTATTACAGTTCGCTGGCAGACAACAACTATGGGATTAACCCGGCGGGACTCTCTAATCCCGCATGGTGGCAGGCGATCTCTTTTGTGGACCAGAAGCTTGACTTCACTCAACACCCAGGGACTGGCGAATCGACGTTTACGCAGGCGAGTGACTCCACGATTTCGGCTTGGGCGGGCGGGGCTTATGTGCCTTCGATGCGGGGGAACACGTACTTCGTTGCCCTCAACACGGACCTTTACAACATCGGCAACGCGATTCCCCAGAACGTGTCGGTGTCGTGCCACACGGCTGCGGTCACGGATGCTGAGGTCTTGTCGGATATCTGCAGGATGTGTGGAGTTCCCCAGGCGTTCCTCGACTTCTCGGGGATGACGAACGCTTGCACTGGGTTTGTTCTGAACAACCGAGTCAGTGGGAAGGAAGCGCTGACGAACTACTGCATTGCGCAGTCGATCGATCTGATCGAGATTGACGGCATGCTTTCGGCGGTGTATCGCGGTGGGCCGTCGGTGGTCACGATTCCGGACGCGGATATGGGAGCGGCTCTTGATGGAAAGGAGATCGAGGATAGACTGCCAGTCGAGACTTTGGCTGACTTCCGGGAGCTTCACAGTTCAGTGGCGGTTCGATACCGGTCGGCATCGCAGTGGTATCGACAAGTGGATGTTCTTAGCTTGCGAGGGGATGTGTTGGCAGAGAATCCCTGGATCTTTGATTCGGGGTTGACGTTGAGCGACGATTCGGCGGCTCAACTTGCGTCGATGCTGTTGGATATTGAGTGGCTGGAGGCTGGAGGCCGTTTCGGACCTCTGAAACTCTCGGATGAGTATGCCTATCTAGCTCCGGCTTGTCCAATCTTGGCTAACGACAATGGAGTGTTGACTCGGTTTCGCGTCACGGAGATGGACTGGATTCCGGGGCAGGTTTCACTTATCCTGGCGCGGGATGAGCTTGAAGTTCTGTCGCAGAACGCCTCGGGTGATAGTGGCTTGTCGCCCATTTTGCCGGGTCAAGCGCCGGTTGCAGGGTTCGTTGTCGCTTCACCTTCTGTTGACGCGACCTCGCATCTGGCTTCGTTTCCAGGCTTTTATATTTGGCTTTCCTGCCTACCGACGAATGCTCGGTGCACTGTTTGGTATTCGTTCGATGGGTTTACAACAGCCGGCGTTAACGGGGGCACGTTTTACCAATCGAACGCCGTGTTTGGGTTGACCTCGGGTACGGCGCTTGCGGCCGCTTCCGGTCCAGGCTATGAAGACGTTTCGCTAACAGATTTTACGTATTTGTCGGCGAAGAAGATGGACGATTTGCTTGTCTCTACGACTCAGCACTCGGTTCAAAATGGGGCGCAGTGGGGGTTGATCGGCCAGGAGTGGGTTGGGATCGTGAGTGTTGGTGCGCCTGGCTCTCCCCAGCAGATCGGGCCGGGGCTTATTCGCGGATTGCGGGGATCGCCAACCACCGGGCATGCCATCGGTGAGCAGTTTGCGGCATGTTCACTTGGGAGTCTGATCAAGATTCAAGTTGATCCTTCGTACATCGGGCAGACGGTGTACGTGCAAGTTTTGACGCCTGGGCAACAGCTTGGGGATTCGGTGGTTAAGTCGGTTCTAATTCAGGGTCCGACTTCGATGACGCCAGTGAACCCTTCTGCTGTTTCGGCGGGAGCCGTGTCGTATTCCGGTCTTGATGAGACGGTTGTGTTTTCGGCGATTCTGCCTGCGGTACCTCCGGCGGGGCAGGCTTATAACTGGCAGAGTTCGACGGACGGCGGCTCGACGTGGTCGGGGTCGGTGGTTGGCGGACTTAGTTTTGTATCGCCAGTGTTCTCGGCGGGGACGATGAAGGTTAGGGTGCAGGCGGCGCTATCAGATGGCATTGTCGGGGCGTGGGTGGAATCAAGCTCTGTGACATATTCTCGTCCTTCACAGCATGTTCAGGAGACACCAGCGGGAGTTGTGGATGGCTCGAATGCGGTGTTCACACTTTCCTACGCGCCCGTCGCTGGGACGCTTCAGATGTATGTGAACGGGCTTTTGGCCACGAACTACACGTTTGTCGGTGAGACGATTACGTTTTCGGCGGCGCCTTTGTCGGGCGCATCTTTGTTCGCCACTTATTCCTACTGAGGAGATCCCTTATGAAAAGCCTTTGTTCGAGGGCGGCTTTGTGCTGCCTCTTTGTCTTGCTGTCTTCTTGGGCGTTTGGTTTCGTTGGTTCTGGGCGGGCGCAATCGCCTGCTTCGCCGACGACGATTTCGACGGCTAATACGAACGGGGCGTCTCAGACGCCGACTTTGAATTCTTTCGTTTATGTTGACGTTCCCTCTGCAGGTTCCCAGGTGGTTTCAGTTTGTATTCCTTCTGGGACTTGGGGCGGGACTTTGCAGGCCTCGATGAGCATGGGAAGTTCGACGCGGGTAACCATTCCCTCATGGCAGGTTGTCAACTCTGGAGTTGGGTTTCCGACTGGGATTCCCAGCGGAGCGACTGGCTTGTGGTCGGTCAATGTGCGAGGACCTGGGAGGTTCTACATCATTGCTTCCTCGTGGTCATCGGGATCAATTGCTCCTGTTTTACGGGTTGGAGCGGGGTCTATTCCGCCGGCTTCTTGGGCGCCTTACTTTGCAAATTCGGTTACGGGGTTGACGTTGGTTTCATCGGGCCCCTGTCAGATCGGCGGGCTTTCGTTGATCAACACGGATGGAGCACCCGTTTTTTTGGTTTGCTTTGATGCGGGGTCGACTTCGGCGGTGACTTTAGGGACTAGCGTGCCAGCTTTTGTTGTGCCTTATCCTCAGTCGAATGGGACTGCGGCTAATGGCACGGCGGACCGGTTAGGACTGCCGGCAGGAGTGACGTTTCAGAACGGGTTGGTGATTGCCGCGGTGACCTCACCTACAGGCTCAACTCTATCGAGCAACGGGCTTACGGGGAGTTTGCTGTGGCACTAGTCAGTCACGTTCTTTTGATTTGGTTTGCACTTGCGTGTGCTTCTTTTGCTCCAGCTGCGGTGGCGTTCGATTCCAATGCATGCGCCTCGGCTGCCTCGTCTACTTCACTCTCGTGGAATCACACATGCACAGGTTTGAACCTAGTGCTTGTCGTGGGAATTTGCGAGAGCGGATCCACGGACTACATTTCGAGCGTCACGTATGGCGGGCAGGTTCTGTCGAAGATCGGGGCATCCTTTACGGCCAACGGGAAGGTTGTCGTTCAATACAAGATCGTGGCTCCAACAACGGGCACACATACGGTCTCGATTACCACCTCTGCAGCAGTCAACATTGGAGCAGTGTCGCAATCTTTCACTGGGGCAAACGGCAATATTGATTCTCAGCAAACTCAGGCCTCGGGAGTTTTCACGTTCAATCTGAATCCCGGGGACGCAGTTTGCGATATCGAAGGCTGTAGCGGTGCCTCGGCTTTTGGCGACTCCTATGTGAACTTCGTCGGAGTCTCTGGAGTTGGCTTTGTTGTCGGAGGCAGCACACTCGCATCGGGAAGTTCGCTTACCTGCGGCACTGGCGGATCATCGCCTTGCGCGGCGGCGGTGCGCATCCATGCCGGTGTTCAGGTCAAGGGTTCAAGCGGTTTGGCTTGCATGGGAGTGGGCTAACGGTTTGTCATCGGCCGCGGCAGCGGATGCCTGCGGACGGTGACATTTCATTCGCATACGGGTAATTGGGAGGAAGTTAAGTGGCAGCACAGCAAGCTCAAGTTACGGTAACAGTCGCCGATCCAAGCAGTTTGGGTTGGACATCTACGACGAGCAACGAGGGGTCGGAGGTCGTGGTCACTCTGGCGAACGGTCAGACGGTCACGATTGTCGCACCGACTTCACAGCAGATTCAGGTTTAGTCGGTCTCGATCTTTGTTTTCGCCCCTACTTCGGCCTTTTGGCCGAGGTAGGGGCGTTTTTTTGCGTTTGGGTCACTCGGAGTCGTCCTTTTCGGCAACAGGGTTGCGCCAACTTCTGGTTAGGATCACGTCGAGGGCTTCCGAGAGATTGTTTCGCTTTAGTCGCAGGCGTTCGCGCTCGTCGTCGATGGCGTTAATTCGGGCGCGGATTTCGTTGGGGGTGAGTTTGGTGAAATCTTCGGCGGGAGTCGGCATATCGGTACCCCAAGCTTGAGTAAGTTCTGTGGCTGCGTGATTACTCGCTATGCAAGTCGAAGGGAGATCTTCAAACCTGCGTTAACATCTTCAACGATGTCGGCTTCTAGCCTTCCCACTCGACTGTCAAAACGAGCGAGATCGACGCTTCGTATGTGGTGGCACGCAATAGCGGATTCCTTGTCGAGCCCGTTTAGCGCAGATGGCGAAACTTGGATAAACCACGCCCGACGCGCCATCTTGCCGTTCCATTCGGTGATCGGAATAACGATTCGCAAACCGTAGTTATCAATTCCCGCTGCATTGACAATCAGGCACGGTCTTTGCTTGAAGATTTCGGTACCTACGGTGGGTTCTAGATTTACTCGCCATATCTCACCATAAAGAGGATTGATCATCAGTCCTGTTCCCCAGCTCCAATCGGCGCATCGAGCCACTCGCGGTCGAGTTCATCCCCTGGTTCCAGAGGAATCGCAGCGAGTACGACATCACGCTCAGCAACGGGCATGGCTGCCAGAAGCCGTGTGAGTTGATTCCTGCCCGACGGGGCTTGAACTTGGACACCTAGCAATTCACTCGCGTGACTTGACGACACCAGGCCTTCGCTAACTGCTCTCAAAGTTGTTCTTCGGAACCATTGAGGCGTTTCAGTCGGTTCTTCATCACCAGGCTCGTTACGCCTTATTCCAAGCCGATTCAGTGTGATGAAGGCTTGTTTGACTGCTTCTGGGGTCAGCACGCCTAGATCTCGAAACCGCATTAATAGCGCCTGCATACTCATGCCGTAGCGCTTTTTAAGCAACAGGAGTTCTTCTATCCCAATCGAACGCCGCATCGAGCCAACATCCGACAACAGTGTCTCTCGGGGAGCGAGAAAGGCGCCAGCAAAACGCCATGCAAACTCTTCTTGAGCTTTGTCATCTGCTTCAGATCCGGGTTTTAGCACTACGTGGCCGAGCTCATGGGCAAGGTTCAAACGCTGACGAGAATGTGTCAGTCCTTTCCTAGAGAGAACGGCTGAGCCACAAGCCAAGCCGTCGGGCCTTCTTGCAACGGCGGACAGCCCATCGAACTCACCATCAGCCTCTGCTAGGCAAACGGTCACACCGTGATCTTCAAGTACGTCTACAACGCTCCCGATTGGATCTTTTCCAAGCTTCCAGCGGTCACGCAAGTCAGCAGCTTGATCTTCAGCGTCACTCACTTCTGCTACAGGCAAATCCTGCACTGGAACGTCGATTGAGGCGTTGGGCTGGACGAGTTCCCGGAGCCAAGTTGCTTCTTCCAGGTGATACCGAAGCATGGACTCAAGGCGATCCTTTTCTTTAACCGCGAGAGACTTCTTGGTTCGATAGGCGATGGTTTGGACGACGCACAGGGGTTCAGTGAGGAGGTGCTCTGTTGTCACCCCCAATGCCTTCGCTATCAGGATTAATACGCGAGCCGAAGGCGCATCTTGTTGCGTCTCATATTTCGACAGAGCCTGCTTGGTCACAGCTCTCCCCATTAATTCCGAGAGTTCATCAAGGGTGAGACCCCTTGCCTGGCGGATTAGCTTCAACCTCGAAGCAATCATTTGGTCTCCATTCGACCATTATGCATGATTGGTTGACAAAAGAGTCAAAATGCGCTGAACTCGTCAACTGGCGGCTAGGGCCTTCGGATCGTTACTGATGACAGCACTTTCTCCTCAATCACCTAAAGGTTTGGTGAGTGACTCGTGCCCTGACTTCGTTGGACGCGAGTTTAGTGAGGAATTCGGCCCGAGTCAGTATGGGCTAATCGTTTCTGATTCTCCGTATTGATTGCCTCCAAGCACTCATTCGACTTGCCGAGAAGCACCACTTGTCGTAGAATTTCTTCATGACAGGTCTTAAAGGAGAGTTCATGCGGTTTGTGCCTTCGAACGATGGAGTTCAGGCCGAATTGTTTCTGATTGAGCCCACTGGCGAGGAACTTCAGGTCCGCTGTCTGTGTCGCCATAACGGCAAGATCGACATCGGTGTGATCGGAGATCCACAGCACTTCGAACGCCTGGTCCAGAACTACAGTCCGGACGTTGTTTTTGGGGTTTCAAGGCACGTCACGCTTTCGAGCTAGAAAAAGCCCATAGAGGCAAGTGGAATTGATCCTCAGAGAATGGGACTGTTACTGCCCCATGATTCATCAAAGCATCACCTTATTTGTAAAGGCCAGACTCGTGGAGGCATTGATACGACGCGGACAGCTTTTCTACGAGCGATGAGTTTAGGAACCTCAGGATAGGATCGTGCGGCCAAAGAAACCTGCTCCCAAGCCAGAACCCCTTTCTAAGCGGAGACGCTATGAAACGAAGTCCGGAGAGCCGGATCTTGAGAAGATCATTGCTGATCTGAAGGTGTACATCGCGATGCATCGGTACGTGCAGCATCTTCCCACGCCGCGAGAGCTTATCCGGGATGACTATTGGAATCTGGGTTGGGCCATGCGAAAGCTCAGCTATATGGAGGTCGTGGCAGCATCCGGTTTGCCTCCGCAGCCTAATTACTTCCAACGAGAGGAGAATCTTCCTTGGGAAATCGATAGAGTTTTCATGGATCCCCAGAACGTCGGGCATGAGAATGATGAGGACTTCGAAACGGTCTTTCCGTCACTGGAGCAACTAAAGGCTCACGCGGAGATCTACGCTGGCGTTGTCGCCGTCGGCGGACTTGGCGAGATGTATCCTCCCGATCGGCAGTACTCGCCCCTACCTGGGGAGTATTTCAATGACCTGTCCAATCTGAAAGCGGAGATTGGAATTGTCATGAAGCGGCTTCGGGGGAAGATGCTTCCAACTTACAAGCAACTCGGTGAGGATAGGAGGCGGCTTATCGATGCCTACCTCTTTCACGGTGGGTATCCGTCGACAGCGGCCAAGCTTGAAATGCCTTTCAATTCGAAATATCTGGACGAGCCTGAGAACCTGAAGTGGGAGTTGCAGATCGTCGATATCCATCAGGCGAGAAAAGATGGTGACCGAATTTTGCCGAATGGATTACCCGACTGCTGGCTGAGCTACGTCCCAACCGAGAAAGAGATAAAGGCAGCTAGTCGCCCTGATCTGCACAAGGCAATTATCGACAAGTACGGCGGGTACTTTCATGTCGCAGAGGCTTTGGGCTTCTGGCACTACAGCAAGTTCTGGCAGGATAATCCATCCCTTCGAAGGGAGATGAAGAATGTTGCCCGGTACATTCTCAAGCGACCGAAGCTGATGCCGACGAAGGAAGACCTCGCCGAAATCGGGCGGCCGGATCTGGCCAAGGCGATCGATCACAACGGCGGCTATCGCAAGGCGGCGGAGTTCTGCGGTCTTGAACCTCAGAAACCATCGCGGTCGGTCGAACGTGCTTTGCCTTCAGCTAAGGGCGGGTTTGTTCCCTATCCATTCCGCAGAATTGATCCGAAGCTAAAGACGAAGGTCGACGGGGTCGAACTTGCGTTTGAGGTGCCTACGGATTTAGGAAAGGACTCGCCGACGGAATATGGGATTTGGATTCTCACTGGCAATTCGACATCTGGCAGGATTGGACGTATTAGGTTGAAGCTGCGGCACGCAGATGAGTGGCTGTTTCGGCTTGAGGGCGAATCAAGTTGGCGTGGACAGTTTGATGAATACCGTAAGACTCCCGTTCTGCAGAAGTTGCTGAAGGAATCCGGAGTTGTGCCTTAGCCTTGAGCCGTCAGTTTTTAAGCGCTATGGTCGTTTGATTCTAAGGTCTGATGCTCGGCTGAGTACTGCCATAGGGCTCGGTCCAAGGTGCGCATGTCGCTGTTCCAGGTTTGGGCGAGTTGGCGTGTCAAGTCGACGTAGTTTTCCCAAAGATAGAGAGACTGAACTTTGTCCTGCAAACCCAAAGTCCAAAGGGCTCGGACGTCGAGGATTGGAAAGGGATCGGGATGGAACCAGTGTAGGATTGTCGAGGCTACTGGCATACCGACACCGACAAGGACCTGAGGAATGTGGATCGCGAGGCGTACAGAGTTGGTGGAGAGCGCTTGGCGCGTGACTTCTTGAATGAAATCGTCGGAGTTCTGAGCGAGTTTCGGCCGGATTCGCGGGGACTTCCAGTCGCCAAGGATTGTCAGATCCGATTTGGTGAGGCAGCCGCGCTTCTGGACTGACTCAACAAGTGCCGCAACATGAGCATCGTAGCTTTGATCGTATTGCTCAGCGTAGGCCCGAAAGTCGGTGGCAGTGATTTTGGGATTGGCTAATGGTCTCATTGACGGCTTGGGCAATTGCTAACGGGACTTTGAGCTGGGCTGCTTGGAAATATAGTTTCTCACTCTTCCACTTCAAACATATTGGGAGTCTCTTGAGCGGGGTAAGGCCTCACAGTCTCCCTAACTACCATGGGTTGAACTTTGGGTGGCTTCACTTTGGGCGTTGCTGATACCGATGCAGCTTCGGCTGCGGCGCGACGGTGGTTTTCGGCGAGCAACTTCTGTAGGAGTTCTTTGCGAGCAGCGGGGCTGATTGTGTAGCGGACGCGATCGTTTTCGGGGAGGGTTTCGATTTCGTAAAAATCGTGGTCAAGCGGAGTGGCCCAGCCGTAAGCATCGCGGACGAGAGTGTCGAGTTCGACGTGCAGCCGGCGAAGTTCAAGGATGCCGTCGTAGCCAATGGTGGCTTCGTCCAGAGGCTTCTTGCTGACTTTGGCGACACGATCAGGAGTCAGGTCCTTGGTGTGGAACAGGTTGTAGATGTCGGTAAGACCTAGCCAAAGTTGGAGCATTAAGGCTCGACGGTGTTCGTGATAGCGCTCCCCAAGTTTAGCGAGTACTGCGTTCACATTTTGCCACTGGCCTTCTGGGAACGGGAAGGTATCGAAGCATTTCGACGGTGAATAACGGAGGTCTTGTTTGAGGGCACCACTATATTTGCGGGCCCAGACTTCGTGAACGGTTGACTGAACGACAGCGAATTGGTCCCAGCGGTCGGTGGTGAAGACATACAGGGCTTTGGTAAATATATAGTTTGTTGGGGTCGCGACGAAGCTCAAATACTTGGTTGTCGACGAGGCGACAAAGCAAACGTCCAGGTTGGCAATTGCCGCCCTAAGCCCTGGCCTGTTTTCGCAATAATGCCACCATCTTTCGCGATAAACCCGTCGGTTATTAGCCGCCCGAATGGGCTTGACCTGCCGCACAACCCGTTCGAAAGGCAGACGATACCTGCTGGCTTCTTCCATCGACCAGTCGAAGAAATTGATGATCTCTCCGGTTGGCTGTTGCGTCGGAGAGCTGTTAATTTCCTGACCGTTGATAACTGGAAAGATAACATCTCGGTTCGAATCGTCATCAGCTTTGAACCTAGTAGCTTCCTCAAAAGACAAATAGAACCCATCACCAAGGATGTCGAAGCCCTTGAGCATTTTGCGATCATTCTCTGGCAACGAGATGGAATTCCATTCATCCAAATGGTCCTCGAAGAATGGGCTAATGACCGCGACCTGTGTTCCATCGAGGAGGCGGGGCCCGTTCCACGGTTGTTTGTGCAAAGCAACGAGTGACACTACAAGGTTTGCGCGTCCCGGCCACTTGATGCCTCTAACTGCCATGTTTATAACGCCGCCCTGACGGATTATTTGTACTAAACCATCTTCACGTATGTCCCCATCCTTAATGGAGTTAGTTGTGATAAACGCTGTGGTGCCCGCAGGCCTTAGGAGTGAGAACATTCGTCGAACGAAAAAGACGACCAGGTCCGAAAGACCAGTTGGCTCATATTCCCATTTCACATAGTTGCAAAATTGATGACCGTAAGTGCCACTTAGGTGAGTGCCTCCAAGATAAGGAGGATTGCCGAGAATACAGTCAAAACCGCCCCGATGGACAATTTCAGGGAATTCGAGGAACCAGTGGAAGAACCTCTTATTGTCAGCGATAGTCCAAGCCGCGGCGGTGGCTTGACCTTGAGGAGTTTGACTTTCGTTCCAGTAGCGCCGAAAGTCGGCGTCGGTGATCAGTTTGGGGCGATTCTCTTCGGTTTTGGGAATGTAGAACTGGGCGATCGGGATGCTGGCGACTTGGTGCAGTACGAAAGCTTCCCGGCTCTGGGAAAACTCGATGAACTTGGACTTCTTTAACTCGATTTCAGATGGGTTGCGTTCGGGGAGAGCGGATAAAGCGCTCCATTTGGAGCGCATACCGTCCAATTGCTTTTGGATGGTCGGCGTCAGGGTGGACTGACCTGACTCATGCGCGACTTTTTGGTTCTTGTTGGCCTTTCGGAAGGCAGCGGCAACTTCCTTGTCATCCCCGTCAAGACGGACAAAGGCTTCGTCGGGAACACCTTTTTCGACCTCCTCGGGATGGACAAAACCGACGATGGCGTTTCCACATTTGATGTGATGGTCCAGGAAGTTGAGTGGCTCACCGGGGTTGTGGGCCTCCAACCAGAGCGCGACTTTGCACAATTCGACAGCAAGCGGGTTCAAGTCGACACCGTAGATGCAATGCCGAATGACTTCGCGAATGGCACTCCGATAGGCGGGAGGAGCAGGTTGGTCGTCGCCAGTCTCTAAAATGGCGAGTTCAGTGGCGATGCGACGGGCAGCAGCGAGAAGGATGTGACCTGATCCGCATGAGATGTCAGCGACGCGCAGATCCAAAAGAGCTTGCTTCGGGTTCTTCTCCTTCAACTTGTCGGCAATCAAGTAATCCAGCGAGTGCTTGATCAAAGGCTGAACAAGATCGTCGGGCGTATAGTGCGAACCAGTGGCGGCTCTATCGTCGCCCTGCACGAATCCGAACTCGAAGCGGTTATCGATGAGCCTAAAGACGGGTTGGAATTCGAGTAGCCCCTCATAAACGGATCCAAATTCCTCAACGTTTAAGGCTCCATAGTTGACTCGAATCGTTTGACCTGTTCCTGGATTCTCATAGAGACTAAGTGCACGGAGACAACCGAGAAGACAATCGTTGTTCAGTGTGCTTTGCGAAATGGGGCCGATACCACGTGGACCAAAGAGATCACCAGCCAAGGGGGAGATCCCAAGCTTTTGACCAGGTCCCTCAGCTTCGAAGAGACGGAAGGTAGCGCAAAGGGAAAGCCAAAGGTCGTGCTTGCGTTTGTCGGCGAGGTAGCGCCTCTCGGAAAGGCGGCGGAGACGCTGGACACTGTAATAGCTTAAGTAGATGTTACGTTGACTGGCAGTTGCACCCTGGGGAAACACGAGACCCCGTTCCTCGATGACCATGAGGAACAACAGGCGATAGATGAGGCGGAGGAGATATTGGTAGTAAGCGCCTGCGGTTAAGGTCCCATTTGCGATGGTATCTTGCAAAGGCTGGTTATTGGGATGGCTCAGGAAGCCATTGGCGAAACTGGAGATCGCGCTTTCGACGGCTTTACTCAGACCGTCCCGGATTCGGGTTCCTGAATCCAACGAATCTTGGTGATATCTTTCGAGGAGGCTTTCCGAAATTGACTCAAGGTGTACCGGCAGTCGGCTTGCATGGAGGAGCCGGTAGAGGATGGCAAAATCGGCGAATAGCCCATCGGCAAAGATCCGATCTAAGTCGAACTCAAGGTAGGTGAGTTTGATCAAGCGGGAGCTGTCGCGGAGGAGGCGCAGGACGTGACCGTTCGTTACAAGACCGTAGAGCTGCTCGGATAGATTGAGATACTCCTGGAGCATGGCGTGAGCAGACATGCGTCGGCTTTGGGCTTCGGGTTTACGGTCCAGGCCGGACGGATCGTTATAGCCGACGACGTGAAGAGGGATGTTTGCACGGTTCGCGACACGGTGGGAGATTGAATAGGACTTCTCGTTCAGTTGGATTCCAGCCCTTGGCTCACGCTCCAAGTTGTATCCGAGGAGGCCCATTAATGGCTCAATCCATTGGTTTCGAGTTTCAACGAAACTCGGCGCGCCTGGCTTGATTGTCTCTAACTTGCGCTGGAAGATACGCCAGTAGTCTTGGGCATCGGCCCAAGCGCGAGCGATTTCGTCTTTGACTTTGACGGAGGAATCCAGCCCGAAATCGGCAGGTCTTTGCCCGACTGCTTCATCAAGGCGGTCAACGATGTCGGGGGAGAAGATGGAACCCTCGATTCGGATGCTGGGAAAGTTCATCGACTTCCCTCCGGCAACAAAATGTAGAGCCCCAAAAGATCCATAGGAAGCACGGGGTAGACGACTTGGAACTTTTGTTTGTCCATCAAGGAACTGAAGCGTTCGTGGGCTTCAACGAGGCGCTTGGACTGTTCTTCGGAGACAGATCTAAAATCTGGCTCCAAGCTCGAAAGCAGTTTGAGCTCGTTTTCAAGGAAACTAGCTCGTGACTGAGGGGACATGTCGGAGGATGCGCGCGCTTCGTCAAGGAGGATCTTGGCCTCGGCGTGATGGAGGAATTGTTTGTTTTCTGGAGTGCCCTGCCAACCCCAGAGGAGCATTTCTTCGGCGACGATTTGGTGATTTGTCTTGGCTTGCTGGATGACGTTGCGGCAACGAAACAGCAGCAGGGTGGTTTTGATGGACACCTGTTTCGTTCTGATCACGGCTCCGCGAGCAGCTCGTTTGTCGATGCGGTCAATCGTATTGGCCATCAAGATCTGGCAGAGTTGCTCGACAAATCGATTGTTGCGCCCGACGTAGTGGTAGCCCTCGGCGGTTGGGGATTCGAAACTGATCTTGATTGTGTCCCCTTTGGGCAGCAAGTCCAGCAACTGAGGCGGAAGGTTTCCGGTCACAAGACTCCAACCTTTATTGGTTCGGGTCACTTGAACACCGAAGATGTTGTTCAGAGTGTTCGTTACGAATTCCTCAACTGCCTTTGGATTCCCAATCGCTTCGTCGACTTCGCGGAGGTCTTCTTCGATGTCTTGAGCCTTGATCGCGTTTTGAGCGAAGATACTTCTTGAAGCCTTTTCCCGTTCCGCTGCTTCATCGACTTTGCGGGTGACATTTGCCTTAGCCTTGGCGGCTTCATCGAATTCTTCAAAGTCAAACGTGATCTGTTTTCCTTCTTTTCGACGCTCAATTTGACGATCAGGGTTAAGAAGGAGAGCGGTTGCGATGGTGTCAATGATGCTTTGCGAGTCTTCTGGGAACGGCACGTTGATTCCGGTTGCTCGTTTGATCTCTCGCACTTTCCGTAGGAGAACGTCGAGAACAATGCCGTCGATGGGATTATCGGCACCATAAAGCAAGCACGCCATCACTTTGGGCGCAAGCTGGCCAAAGCGGTCGACGCGACCCTCTCTTTGCTCCAATCGGTTGGGGTTCCAGGGGAGGTCGTAGTGGAGTACGCCGGTGAAATGTTCTTGAAGATTGATACCTTCACTTAGGCAGTCGGTGCAGATGAGCACACGGAGGGGGGCCTTCCCCATGTCTTTGATGCGCTGCTTGCGCACGTCGTCGGGGTCGTCACTCGTTATGACTTGAATGTCGAGCTTTGGAAACTTCTTGGTGAGAATAGGAAGGAGGTGATCTCCGATGTACTTCGCAGTGGCGATGTACCGGCAGAAGACAACAGGGTTGAAGCCGGTTTTTAACCAGTCTTCGATGATGAGGGCGCAGGAGGCCAACTTGCCATCCTGTTGGATCCCGCTTAGCTTTTCAAGCGTTTCGGAAAAGGTTTTGAGTTGGCGCTTTTGATGGTCGGTCCAATCGCTACGTTCGACAAGATTGGTCGGCAAGAAATCTCCCTCGAAGCCGAATTCGGTGTCGCCGACTGGGTTTTCTTCACTTGAAACTTCTTGCAGAGTCTCTGAAATTCGGTCATCGTCCTCAGCTTTGATGAGGTTGGATAGCCTCGAATTGAGCATCGCAATTCCAGCGTCTGGACTTGACATCACACCACGAAGGAGACCTAAGGCGGTCCAATAATGGACGCGCTGATGCCTGCCCTCTTTGGGCGCAGATGCAACCAGCCTTCGGGCAAAGTCTAGGATGTCCTCGAAGAATCGAGCGTAATTGGAGGTTAGATCGTATGGCCACTCGAACGTGTCTCGCTTTGGAAACGGGGTCTCCTCTCCGAGCCACTTTTCGATGTCTGCGCGCTTTCTTTGGACAAAGTATTGGGCCAGTTCTTTTCTTTGGTTGGTTGTCGAACTCGGCAGGTCCAGTGACTCGAAAGTAGGTTGGAGCAGACCTAGGAGAGACTGAAACTCTTCGGGTTTGCCGCTGTGAGGCGTGGCGGTTAAAAGGATGAGATTTTGGCCCGGCTTCTTTGCGATTCGACTCACCAGATGAAATCGTTGTTGCTGACTTGCCGATGCCCCGGTCGGCCGGGCGCAAGTGTGGGTTTCGTCCACGATGACGAGTTCGGGACACTGTTCAATGAAGACGTCTCGCCTGGACTCCGCCTTGATGAAATCGATGCTGATTACTTGGTACGGATAGTAGTCGTAAACGCTCGTATCCCCTTGGATTTGGCGGTCGAGGCGTGCCTGTGTATTCGACCGGATGATGACGGCTTCGATATCCAGCTTGGCTCGAATCTCTTCTTGCCATTGTTCGCAGAGGTGCGGCAAGCAGACGACAGCGAAGCGCTTGATCTTGCGTCGCTCAAGAAGTTCGCGCACGATGAGAAGTGACTCGATGGTCTTGCCAACACCTACATCATCAGCAATCAGAAGGCGAACGGTGTCTTGGCGCAGGGCCATGATCAGGGGAACCATTTGATACGACCGGGGACGAAACGAGAGCTTGGCAAGGGATCGAAACGGCCCGGCACCGTTTCGAAATGCGAGACGAGCGGAGTCGTAGAGGTAGCGGGCAGTACGGATATCCCCTAGGTCGGCTGCAGTGAGTTCTTGAAAACGGGCTTCCTTCGGTCGGTCGCTGTCTACTTCAAGGGGAAGGAAAATGCCAGTGATCTCTTCGTCTGATCCTCCTAGCGGTTTTACAATGAGGAGATCTGGATCGTCTGAGGGAAGAACGATCCAGTCGCGGCCGCGAAGAGAAACCAGTTTGCCCGGTTGGTACGTGGTTGTCATTTCACCTTCTTGAAGATGTCCGGTCGATCGGCGATTTTGTCGGCGAGATTGTCCTTATAGTAGTAGACCCAGACTTCATCCCCTTGGGCGATGATGCTTTGTCGCTTCATATGGTCATCGGCCTGCACGGCAGGATCATCGTGGGGAGTACCGTCACAGAAGATCCAGATTCTTGGGTCGTAGTAAAAGTCTGGCTGGACATAAAGGCCATCCACTTTTTTCTGGGCGGCATCGGGAAGTCTCAGACCGTTTTCATATAGGTACTTGATGAATTTCAACTCCGTCGAAGAGTTGGGATCAAGTGACTTGAGCAGGGACTGGTACTGGTCTTCGTATCCCTTGAATGCTGAATCCGTTTGAATTTCAATCGTTGCTATTTTCAGCTTATCCAAAGCTGATTCAATAAGGAAGCGATCTATGACGACATGATCTCGCTGGTTGTAATAGCTTAGGAGGTCGTCGTAAGAGGCGGGCCCCTTGTAAGTCTCGTCGTCAAATCTGCAGATGAGCTTGGCTTGATCGACTACTCTGTGGAAAACATCGACGTCTTCCACGAACTGGGAGAGGATGCCGAGGCTACCTTCGGATGCCTCGTACACGAGGATATTCGGCGCTTCGGCATCACCGACGGCGACAACGCCGATTTCACTTGGCTCGGCTTGGAAAACGGTTTCGATGGCGCGCTTGAGTGCATATTGCAGGGTGATAACGCCTTCTCGCGAAAGTCCAAGCGGCTGCACGGGCTCGATATACATTGCATCGGCGAGAGTGGATGTCCAGAGTTTCACCAATCGGTAGGTTTCTCTGACATCATCTTTATCCCCCGGCATTGCGCTTCGCCAGTCTCCTGAGACAAGTCCCAACGGGAACCCTTCACTCTTGCTTGCACGCCATTGCGTGTTGACGTAGATCAGCCTCGCGGCCGGGATGTAACGGAGATTGAGTAGGGTGCCCTCTGAGGTTTTGATGTGAGCTTTACGGACGGTGTCCATTTGGCCGCCATCCACGGAGAAATAGGTTTGGATCGCAAAGCCGCGTGAATCACGCTCTTCTTCTTCACAGGAAATCCGGTCAACCTCTTCGGCGCGCGACTCGGACATCTCCAAGAGATCGTGAAGATGAAGCTTGTTCGCGTTATCGCTTAGGCTTAGGCCGGTGAATGGGCAAATTTCGAGCCCCTGTTGATCGCTTGGTAGGAAATATCCTGCCTTGGTGCTGACAACTCCTTGGGTTAGAGCGGCCTCTGTATCTTGAACAATGAGTTGGGTGACGCGGAACTTTCGACCGCTGTGGTAGATGAGCGTTCTCGGTCCGAATTCTCTGAGCGCAATGGCCCTTGGGCGGGAGATGTAATCCCCCGATGAATCGCTTGTTGGGAGGAAGATTCTGAGCGGAAGGCGCGTGAAATTGTAGCCGGGAAGGAATCCTTCGGAAGCCAAATATCGGTAAGGATAGAACTCAGAGAGCTGAGTTGAACCTCGTGAGGTTTCATTTCGAAGGAGACTGAGCTGCTTCGTGGCCTGCCTCTGCAGATTTTGCTGCTTCCTGAAAACGTCATCGGGCAGCATGCCGGTGGAAATGGCGTTCGTCGCCTTATCCAGGAGCACCTGAGCGGCACGGTAAAGACGACGCCAACGCACAAGTGAGCTGTCTAGATTGTCGGCAATTCCGGTTAGATTCTGTTCCACCCAAAAATCGGAATACCATGACGAACTGTTCTTTTCGAGATTGGGTTCGAAGTCCAGGACGACACGCTTGAACGTGGACTTCAACTTGCCTAGGGTGCTTTCTGAGATTTCGAGACCCGAGCGGACACTTTTTGCCAACGGCATTTTATTTCCGTCATCCTCAACCATTTTCATGAGGGATGTTTTGTCTCCACCGACGGAATCGAGCCCTGGTAGGCCGATCTCAGAGATGGTCAGAGCGTTCAGATGGGTTAAGAGAAGCTCTCGGTTGCAGAGGTCCAACCTTGGCGCTTGGACAACGCCGGCGACGAGGTCGACTTGGTGTTGGAAATAGTGTCGGTCGTGCGATGAATAGGTCGAACAGTAGGTGAACACTAGAGCGCCTTGACCACTTCGGCCAGCTCGGCCAGAACGCTGTGCGTAGTTAGCCGGATTGGGTGGCGCGTTGCGCATATGCACGACACTTAAGCCGCCGATGTCGATGCCAAGTTCCATCGTTGGGGAGCAATACAGGGCGCTTATAGAATCGCTTCGAATTCGCTTTTCATCCAGCTGCTTCCTTTCTTTATCGAGATACCAATCTGCCCGGAAACGGTCTTCACGATCCAAACGAGCCTCAGTGTTTAGCTGACCAGTGTGATCTTGGGCTCGAAGTTGCTTCACTTTTGAGAGATCACGTCGGTAGATCTCTCGGAAGAATCGGTTCGGCTGAGGCTGCTGAGCTTTGTACGATCTTCGTTTTACAACATCTGATTTGACGGTTTCGCCGTCTCCTTGACGCCAGATGATTTTCTCGATCTTCAGTCGGAAAATGGGTACGTCTTGGTTGTCTTGGTTCCTGGCGATTTGGGTTTTGAGATAATCCGCCGCATCGAGTTTGCTCATCAGTTTCTTAATGAACTCTCGATATAAATCTCCTTTCAGGCTTATTTCAATTTTGTGCTGTCGAGCGTAGAGCTTGATGAATTTTCCAAGTGCGCTGGCAGGTCCCATGCTCTTCGATGAGAAACCGGCCGATCGGTGGAGAGGATCAAACCGCAGATAGAACGGTTCTCTTAGATCTTCATTTCGGTCGAGCGTCCATGGAGAGCGAAGTTTTTCTCGGAAGACCTTTTGGAACTCTTTTAGCTTGGAAGCGGTGAGAAAGTTCTCACTGTGGACGGCAAATTCGAGGCGGAAGAAGTCGAGGATAGAACTCAGGAATTCGTATCTATGCGTTTGGTCCAATTGATTCAGAAGCGGCATGTCTGCCCAGAAATCGTCCGCGTCTGATACTTGGGCTAAGTGGGCATACTCGATTTCAAGCAAACCGCACTGTTCAAGGTTTGGCAGGACAATGCGCCAACTCCTTCGCAGATCGGCAAGGGCCCGGTAAAAGAGGAATGCTTGGAAGATCTCCGAGTACTCCTGCTTCATATAATCGAAAGCAGGTTCCTCGTCTCGGTTCGCAAAGTCGGTAAAGGGGAGCCCCAAAGCAGTTTGAATTGCCTCTCCGAGATTCTTGTACGTCAAAGACTTGGCATCTGACTGACTGAGAGCTTTGTAGATACCGGCACGAAGCCGAACCACTTGGACGAAGTCATTAAAATGCCCTGCCTGTAGCGCAGCATCTTGTCGATTGTCGGTAAAGCTGAGTAGCTTTTGGTCCTTCGATCTATAACCGGCGTCGTGCAGCTGGTTGAGAATCGAAAAGGTCGTGATAGTGGTCGATGTGCTTCGGCCTTCACTTCCTAGCTTCGTCAGTTTGGTCCCTTCGTTGGTCTTTGTATCGTAGAAGACTCCGGCTGTGGGGTCGAACAGCAGTGGAGCTTTCATAAACCAACCCCAAGACGAACCTATTTGTACGTCAGAGAGATTTCCGAATTCGTCAAAGTAGATCTTCTGCGGGAAAAAGGGAGCCTTTTCTTTGTCTGGGAATCGCCCTGACTTGTTCACTCGAACCCAAGAGTCGGGTAGATACTCTAGGTCTTCTTCTGGGTCCCAGATATCTTCGCCAACAATGACGTAACCATCTGTTGCATTTGTGTCCTGTTCTTCTGAAGCCACCCGGAATTCTCTTGGCTCCAATCGATTATCAGTCTTGCTAACACAGATGAATGGGTGGCCGGATGCACGACTGAATACATTGGCAAAAATCGGCTTTTTCTGGTCCTCATCTATTTTGAAAACACCGGGTTCGAGAGTTATAAACCGTCTTTCATCTTGGTCCAGGGTGGTGTAGACCGAGCCGGTTTGCGAAATGAACTGGTGGAGTCGGAACGGCAAGATCGTGTAGCGCTGTCCAGCTTGCTGCAAACGTTCGTTGGAAAGGCTTATCCAGTGAAGTAGGTCGGCTAGGTAGGACCTGCACTCTTCATTCGTGAGGCCGGACTCTAGGGCTAATTGGTCTACGACGGCGCTGATTCTTTGTGGCCTTCGACGAATGAGCTGACCTTCGTTCTCTTCAAGGGCAACCGCATTTTCGAGCCAGACGGCAACGGGATGCGACAGAAGCTGGGAATCCTTAGCATCAAGTTGAATTCCGCTCCTGATAGCGTTTGCTAATTCTCCCTGCGTGGGCATGTGGTCGCCGAGTTTCAGGGAGCGATCGAGTGTTTCGCTGATGACTTGCTCTGGCTTGAATGTTCGACCAAAGAGCGTCGTCGCGACATTTGCGACTTGATCTCGCTGGGTTGAAAGACTTCCTGAAGAGACCATCGTTGCGGAGGTCCCAATGCATACAAACGGGTTCTTGCACTGGGCCTGAATCCTTCGGATGAGCATTGCGACGTCGGCGCCTTGGCGGCCCCGGTAAGTGTGAAGTTCGTCGAAGACGAGGAACTTTAGGTTCTTGTAGATGGCATCGCGGATCGAACGCTCCTGAATTCGGGTGAGGAGCAGTTCCAACATCATGTAGTTGGTGAGCAGAATCTGGGGCGGTTTTTCGCGCATCCGCTGCCGTTCGTCTTCCTTTTCCTGGCCTGTGTACTGCCCGAATGTGATGGGAAACTCTTTTCCTGTCGAGCTCTTGTAGTTTTCTTGGTATCGGGCAAATTCCTCGAACTGGGAGTTGATGAGGGCGTTCATGGGATAGACCACGACCGCGGTGACCCCTTCTTCATCGCCAGAGGTGAGAAGGCGATGGAAGATCGAGCCTATGTAAGTGAGGGACTTACCAGAGCCTGTGCCTGATGTGACTATGAAATCCTTGCCAGACGTTCCGAGACGGATTGCCTCGACCTGGTGCCGATAGAGTGAGTAGCCTTTGAAGATCGCACCCATATCGGGGTGCAGAAGACCGGAGGCAGTTAAGTCGGCAACGGCCCCTTCCATCTTGAAGGAGGGATTGAATTGAAGCAGTGGTTCCGGCCAGAGTTTCCCGGCGGCAAGTTCGGACTCTACTTTCGCGCGAATTTCTGGATCGGAGATGTTAAGGAAGCTGCGAATGTAGCTGGAATAGTCATCGACAATCTTTCTGTGAGTCTCAAATACATTCATGTTTTGCGCGTCCCATACCTTCGTGCCTGGTTCCAGTTTCCAGAATCAAGTGTAACCGCAAGTTGGGTTCTGGAGAACCTCTATTCTGATGCTAACTGCGGTTGCGAACAGATTCAATTACTTAGCTCGGCCAGAGGTTAAACTGCGATCATGTCTATATGGTTGATTCGGGCCGGTGCTCATGGTGAATGCGAAAGCTATGCCTTGGAGAATGGGGTTGCCGTGATTGGCTGGACTGAGGATTTTTCTGGCGTCGAGTCTAAGGAGGGCCTGCTCGCCTTCTTCGTCGCAAATAACCCCGAAGAAAAGCTCAAAAGGCTCATGAACCATCAGAGTCAAGTCTGGCCTTTTATCAAGGGAATTCAGATCGGCGAGATAGTCGCAATGCCACTGAAGCACCGGCCGGTGGTCGCTTTCGGACGTGTCACTGGAACCTACCGCTACGTTGAGGACGCTCCCGTCGGCGCTAGAAATCAACGCGACGTCAAATGGTTCAAGGAGATCCCGAGGTCGGACATATCTCAGGACATCCTCTATTCGCTTGGAGCTTTTATGACGGTGTGCAGGATTTGGCGCAACGATGCGGAGAGCAGATTGATGTCTCTATTGGAGGGCAAGACGCAGCCCAAGGTCCCACCCGAGATTATTTCTGGCGAAGATGTCTTGGACGAAGTTGGATCTGTCGACCTTGAGACATTCAGTCGTGATCAAATTCGGTCAACCATCAATGCGAAATTCAAGGGCCATGGTTTGGCGCGCCTTACTGCGGCGGTGTTGGTTGCACAGGGCTACAAGACAGTGCTGTCTCCACCTGGCGCCGATGGTGGAGTAGATGTCATCGCTGGCACAGGTCCTCTTGGATTCGATAGCCCCAGGCTCATCGTTCAAGTGAAGTCAGAGCAGTCACCCGTTGATGTTCGGGTTGTGCGCGAACTTAAGGGAGTGATGAAGGAATTTGACGCCCAACATGGTTTGGTCGTGGCTTGGGGTGGCTATAAGTCGTCTGTGTTGAAGGACGCTGCGCAGCAGTTCTTCCAAATCCGGTTATGGACAGGCGATGACCTTGTGGAGAACGTTCTTGAGAATTACGACCGACTGCCGGAGGAAATTCGAGCGGAGCTGCCGTTGAAGAGAATCTGGACGCTGGTTCCGGAAGAGGCGATTTGAAGACTTGGCGACTTAGTTTGAGTTCTCGGATTGACCTGTGACTTCCTCATCTTTGGTGAGCATCGTCGGATCCCGGTGGCGTTCGTGTTTGTTGCTTTTATTTAACCGTTGTCCTGTGTCAACGCACTGGGTAAGGTTCGGTGTGGCTTCCGGGTTTTACAGCAAGGTAATTGGGAATACGGGGGAATTGGCGGTTCGGGCTCAACTCGGCAAGTTGGGGTTGGTGGTCATGATTTGTGCCTGGTCGATTGGTTGTGCCAATTCTAATGAGGCACCGAAGCCGGTGGCTTCCACTATAAAGTCCGAGGCACTTGCACCACGAAGCAATGAAGCACAGGATAAGTCTGCGCCACCGGCAAGCCACGCATCAAAGAATACAGGCAAAGCCTCGGCCACTCAGATCAAGATTTACGATGTGGCGAAACGCCTTGTTCGGGAGAGGCTGCACAAGCCGGGAGGGGCAAAGTTCTCGGATGTCAACTCGGAAGATACAAGCGTTGAGAAACAGGAGGATGGGTTATGGGTTGTGCATGCCGTTGTGATCGCACCCAACCTCGAGGGCAAAACTCTCAGGACACCCTTCGTCTTTGAATGTCGGATAGAAAGTGGGAAGGTTAAGCCTTCGGCGATTGACATCGCGGATGGCCCTGGTGAATTCGATGTTGCGAAGAGTCCGGAGGGCGATCCACTGGCCTTTCACGGGTAAAGAGGTTGTTGACTTGAATATGAAACACCGGTCAGCAGCGGGTTCGAACTCTCTCTAACAACGACAGTTACAAAGTGATTGCCTGTAGTCGATTTATCAAGCCGGTCGACGATATCGTGGATTTCGTGAATAACCTGGATTACTTCGAAGAAACGTCTGGCTTGATGTCCAGTTGACGCATCAACGAAGGAGTA
>Ga0164296_1001309_pt1 | contig 26835 bp, 6 predicted proteins | sample GEODES057metaG_FD_113533 | JGI IMG/M metagenome (GOLD analysis project Ga0164296, IMG submission 113533) | Dystrophic lake water microbial communities from Trout Bog Lake, Wisconsin, USA - GEODES057 metaG | ecosystem: Environmental > Aquatic > Freshwater > Lake | place: USA: Trout Bog Lake...
ATTTAGGAGACATAGCAACAGCGGCTGCTGCTGCTAAAAATGGGGCAACACCCGCACAAGGTACTGCGCCACAAGATGTTTCTCCTGAACAACAGGGTCAAGAAAACGAAGAAGAAAGCGAAGAAAACATAGAAAATGACGGCGAAGATACTAATAGTGAGGATGATGTCCCAAGTCAAGTGGTTAAAACACGTAATCAAAGTGCTTTGGGAAATGCAAACAACGTACAGTTAAACAATGACTGGCGAGTAAGATTGTCTTTAGCGGCAGGCAGTCCGCCAATACTTTATAACGCAAACCCTGCAGGAATATTAGCACCATTGGCAGTAACAAATGGAGTTATTTTCCCATATACACCAGATATACAAATTCAATATAGTGCCTCGTATGAGGGATTTAACCCCACACATAGTAATTACAAAATATATCAATATCAAAACAGTAGCGTAGACACTGTGACTATAAATTGTCCTTTTACTGCACAAGATACAAATGACGCAACATATGTTTTAGCAGTCATACATTTTTTTAGAACACTTACTAAAATGTTTTATGGCCAAGATCAAACTATAAGACCGGGCACACCTCCCCCATTAGTTTATTTGTATGGGTTAGGAACATTTCAATTTAATAATCATCCATTGGTAATAAGTGGATTTAATTATTCTTTGCCTAATGATGTTGATTATATAAGAGTGGCTACACCATCAGTAAATGCCAATGTTCCTGTTAAAACAGATGGATATAATCCAAGCCCACAACAGTTACAAGCAATTAGAAATTTAGGAGGAACATTAAGCCCTGGTGGACAACCGCCCGCTGCAAAGTTTGGTTCACCACCAGCGGGGTCGATACAGCCAACATATGTTCCTACAATGATGAGTATGAGTATTACATGTTACCCAATCGTAAGCAGAAATGATGTAAGTAACACATTTAGTTTAGAACAATATGCCACAGGCGAATTAATTCAAAGAGGATTTTGGTAATGGCCAATCAAACAATTTATCCAGCAACAAGCAACTATTATCAAACAGATATTTTTAATAATAAATTTTTAGATGTAATGGTAAATCGTCCTATACCAGCATTAACTAGTGATGTGTATTATACCATACCATTAGTTTATCAATATAGACCAGATTTGTTAGCATATGACTTATATCAAGATCCAAGATTATGGTGGGTATTTGCAGCACGTAATCCTAATCGTTTAGGTCCCGATCCATATTTTAATTTTGTGGCTGGGTTGGGTATATATGTCCCACAATTAAACACGCTTAAACAAGTGTTAGGTATCTAATACATGGCAGCAGCACAACAACCCGTTCAACCTGTAACTACACCCACAACAACAGCAAATGACCCTAATGCAACGCCTGTTGATCCAAACACTCAAAATAGTGGGCCACAACAAACAGCACAAGCAGATGATGATAGCAGTCCTAAAAATGATCCTGCACAAAATCAACAACAAGCGGCAATAGTTAGTAGTACAGGAAATAACCCATCGGCAGCGTCAACCAATGCAGCATCACCATTAAGTCCTAGTTCACCCCCTGCAACTCAAGGTCCTCCCACTGCACCTGGTGTAAGAATTAATAATCCATTGGGATCATTGGCTAGTTACACATATCAAATAAGTTTATACATGGTAAGCCCTGACGCATACGCACAGTTTGCCTCTGTGCGTGATATCACTGGATTACCAGGGGTAGCATTAATATGCCAAGATGGTGGCGTAAATTTAAAAGATACGCCACGCGCTCCGGGCTTTCAATATGATTACTACATTGATAACGTAAAATTCACAACTCTTGCCACAGCAAAAGCATCAGGTAGTGAAACAATGAACGTTAATATCTCATTTGATATCATTGAGCCATATGGATTTAGTTTTATTACAAATCTACGAAACGCACAAGATAACATATACTCAACACCAACTACAACTGCTACCGATAATTCAAGTAATACTAATAGAAATAATTCAAATGGTACCAGTACTTCTACAAATGGTAGCAATACTACAAGCGCAGGCCCAGATAACACACCACAAAATCCAACAAGAGGCATTTTTGTAATAGGCATACAGTTTTTAGGTTGGAACATAGATGGTACTCCTGCAACAGGGCAAGAACCATCGGGAAACACAGTTTTAGATAAAAACGGATCAACACAGGGATTATTTAAAACTTACTATGAATTTCAAATTAGTAGTTTTAAATTTAAATTAGATGGAAAGCCAGTTATCTATAATATAGAAGGTGCACTAATGCCACCCACTGCTATGTGTGGCACAAAAAGAGGAAACCAAGATAGTGCAATAAGCATAGACGCAAAAACTGTTGGAGATGCCATTAATAATTACATTGCACAACTTAATAGTTTAGAGCAGGGCTATGTTAAAAACAAACAAGCAGAAATTGCAAATAAATTTAGTGTAGAGTATGTAGGTGAGGGCAGCGATAGAATACAAAATGCAAGTATAGTTAGTCCAGCCGACGTTGATAAATCAAAATGGGCTAATAGCAATGTTAAAAAACCAGCAGACAGCAACGCAGCCACAGCACAAAAAGCCACACCAAACAATACAAGTAGAACAATTAGCATAGGCCCTGGAACAAACATTGTTCCCGCAATTAGTCAAATCATTTCACAAAGTCAGTATGTACTTGATGCTATGAAATCGGTTACTACTACTTCTAATGAACCAAACAACAATGGCGGTCAACAACAAGTTTCAAAACAAAATCCCATAGATTTAGCATGGTTTAACATACAACCAGTGATTGTTGGTCCCCCTAAATGGGACTGCATAAGAGGCGATTGGACTTTTGATACAAAATTTCAAATAAGACAATATACAACACCCTCAGTACAAGTACCAGCAGCAGGTGACAACGTTACCCCATATCCAGGCGCATATAAAGTTTACAACTATTGGTTTACTGGCGAAAACACAGAAGTAATCAATTTTGACATGCAGTTTGATTTGTCATACTTTTTGGGCGTAGTAGCAACAGACACAACAGGACCTAGCAGTGCGGCTAAGGGAAACAATGCCCCTATTGCCCCAGGCAAAAATAATAATGTAAACAATCAGGGCAAAACAGGCACAGGCATGAATGCACCCAATCAGTATAGAACATATCTATATGATCCTAGTGCCACGCAAGAAGTTTACATGACAATTTTAGGCGATCCCGATTGGTTCATGTCAGTTCAGCCTGCTAACAATGATGACGGATCAAACAAATATTATGGTCCAAATGGAACAGGTATAAATCCATTAACAGGACAAGTATTTGTCGAAGTTAATTTACTTGAAGCAATTGATTATGATAACACCACAGGACTAATGAGTTTAAACGACAGTATATACTTTGGACCACAGCCCGCAAGTATTGCAGGGCAAGTAAAAGGTATACCCTTTCAAGTAATCGATGTTGAAAGTACATTTCAAGGTGGAAAATTCACACAGAAATTGCATTTACAGGGAACACAATTTCCAGACAATAGTGCAGGAGACAATAACTCTACTATTAATAGAACTGATGATAGTAAAGCAAATGCACAGCCTTCAACTTCAGGACCAACTCCTGGAAGTGATTCAACATCACAAAATAATGGCTTAACTCCTGCAGGCGACACATCAAACTGTGGACCAGGAACTTCGCCAACAAATAGCCCAGATGGCAGAAGTAGTCCAACACCAAGAACTTCTAACACAGGTCCAAATAGTAGCGCGGTAGCAGATGATGATGCACCGGGTGCAGGAACTCTAGGATAATTTATGGCACAAGATGTTTTTAAACCACGTGGACAAACTAAAGCAACTAAACCTGACGCAGGTGGAGCAAGTGTATTTTCTGTTCCTGTGTTTGGTACAGTTAAAGACAATATAGATCCAAACAGATCGGGACGCATTCGTGTTTACATTTCAGGTATAAACACAAAAACCCCAGATGATCCCAGCAGTTGGACAACAGTAAGTTATTTAAGTAGTTATTTTGGTAGTGTACAGGGCGATTCAGGTGACACAGGATATGGAACTTATAAAGGCAATCCTGCAAGTTATGGCATGTGGAATGCACCACCTGATATAGGCACTACTGTATTGTGTATATTTGCCAATGGTGACCCAAACTATGGTTTTTACGTAGGTGTTGTTCCTGATCCTGATATGTTACACATGGTACCCAATATTGGCGCAGTAGATAATGTTGTACCCAATGAAGGCGAAGCACAGAGTTATGGTGGAGCACCAAGACTTCCTGTAACTAACATCAATAGTAACAACACAGGCATTAGCGATAGCCCTGATTTTATTAACGCGGCTAAACCTGTGCATAGTTACACAGCAAGTTTAATGTTTCAGCAAGGAACATTACGTGATCCTATCAGAGGACCTATATCAACTAGCGCACAACGTGAAAGCCCAAGTCGTGTGGGTTGGGGCGTTACTAGTCCAGGACGCCCAATATATCAAGGTGGTTATACAGATTCAGATGTGGCTGCAAATCTTGATACATCTAATGCATCTCAACTACAAGTAGTAAGTCGCAGAACAGGTCATACTTTTATTATGGATGATGGCGACATAATAGGAAGAGATCAATTAGTTAGAATTAAATCAGCATTGGGCCATTTAATTAATATGAGTGACGATGGCGGCTGTATTACAATTTTACATGCCAATGGACAAAGTTATATTGAATTAGGCAAAGAAGGTACAGTTGATATCTATAGTACAAACAGTTTCAATGTTAGAACACAGGGTGATTTAAACCTACACGCAGACAATAATATAAACATACATGCCATGCAAACTCTTAATATTCAAGCCAACGCAATGAATATGAATGTTGAAACTACCATGAATCACAGAGTGGGTTCTGATTATCAAGTAAGTGCAGGTGGCAAATTTACATTGTTAGCAGGTGGAGCATTAAGTCTAGCAGCAGGCGGCGATGCTAGTTTGGCTGCTGGCGGTGTTTCATATATTAATGGATCAAAAGTAAATCTTAACAGTGGACAATCAGGTACACAGCCCGCAGCAGTTAATAACATACCATTGGTAGCACAAACTGATACATTATTTGATGCAACCAAAGGATTCTTGGCTGCGCCAGGTAAATTATTAAGCATTACAAGTCGCGCGCCAGCACACGTGCCATGGACTAATGCAAATCAAGGTGTAAACGTACAAGTAAGTTTAAGTGCAGATAGTCAGTTGCCTTCAGCACCTAGTACAGCAGTAAATAATATTAATCAAACTGCCGCAGGACAATAGCATGGATGATACTTTTTTACCAGATGATGAATTAAGTTTGCCAGATGATTCAAATTTTTTGGCAAGCCCAGTCACACCTGCAAGTATAGCAAGTCAGCCAGTCACACCCCCAGTTAGCGATAGTATAGATAAACCTGCTACAAGTGCGTTATTGGGAACAATGGCGCAAACAACAGCAAGTAACCCACAGACAGTTACAGCAACAACTACAGGCACAGCAGTTTACCCAGATGATAATGGCATACCTGTTGTTGCTATAGGACAATATGGTCAAACACCTGATCAAATGGAAGCAGCAGGTATATTAAAGCCCGGCAGTGCACCGTTAGTAAATTCAATGATTGCAGGTGGAGCAGATCCCTATGATGCTATGCCTCCTAATTTGTTTACAGGTAAAAATGGTATTAATAGTTTAGATAGTTACGTTAATAATCCCAACGCACAAGCAACTGTGGCAGTAACCAACTTGCAGCAAAGTCAAACACAATTAACAAATGCTGGAGTAATAACAGGTAATGAAGATTCATCACAGATATCAGGTGTAGTATTAGCAGGGGCAACTGTGGGCGTGCCACAGACTATAAATGCAATCAACACAACTAATACAGTTGTTCCACCTAATCTTAATAGTTCAGGTGTATATTCAACATCTGCACCAGGTGGGTTTGGGTTAAACAGTCAAAATGATAATTCAACAGGGACAAGTCTAACAACTTATCCAAATGGAACTATACCATCTATAGCAGGCGGCATAAATGCAAGTAATTACAATGGATCACTTACTGGTGTTAACAATGGTTTAGGTGGAGTATCAGGTAGTTTAACTGGATCATTGTCAGGTAGTTTAAACAGCACTGGTACAGGATCAGTTTCGCCAGGATCAGCATTAAGTGCAGCCTCAGGCAGTAAAGTTTTAAGTACAATTAAAGCAGGAAATTTTGCTGCTGGATCATCTACTAACAGTGTATTGTCAGGATTAACCACATCATTAAGCGCACTTTCAAGTGTGCCAAGTCTTAGTTCATTAACCAAATCTACAAGAGGTGCAAGTGCAAGTGCCTTTTATGCTATAGCATCAAGTTTTAAACCAATGCAAGCGGGTGTCCCACAAAACTTAACTGCATTGTCAAAACAATCTGCATTAACTACAAAAGCAGCAGGTAGCACTAATAGTTCAAGTGCTATAACTCAGGGTTTAAATTTGGCAGGCAGCGCAATTATTAATTCTAGTGGTACATCAACCACTAATTCTTCATACATACAAAGTGCATCTGCTTCAGGAAACTTTCCTTCAGGTATTAATACCCCCAGCACATTGTCACAATATGGTGCAAGTGTTTCAAGTATAGGATATAATAGTAACCCACAAATACCACCAACTGCTACGGCTTTTGGCAGCATTAACACATTGACAAACACTGCTCAAAGTAATAATTCAAGTTTATCATCTATTGCAAAATCATTAAACAAAGGTCAATTACAAACAGGTGTGTCAAGTGTTGCAAGTGGCATAAGCAATTTGCCAGGAGGATTAAATTCTTCGGCTAGTGTAGTTAATAAAAGTTATAATAGCACTAGTTCTGTTCCAGGTATATCTAGTATAACAAATCTTACACAAACAGCCAGCGCACAGAGTTTAAGTAATTTAACACCATCTAACCCATTAAATGGCGTAAGTCTAAGCAGTTTAAAAAATAATAATGTTTCTTACGCACAATCTTTAAATGCAAACCTATATTATGGCGACCCCACAAATGACCCAGCATTAATGTCCCCAACAGATATAGGTTCACCTGATATTAGTCAAACATTGGCAAGTACCAATGGAGATTTGTCTGCGTTAGCAAGCACAGGATTAAGTCCAGAAGATCAGGCATCATTACAAGCCAGTATAAGTGCAATGGGTGGCTCAGGCCCATCCCCAGTACAAATTCCAACAGTCGCAGTTAATACCAATGACAGAACAGAATTAACTGACAGCATAGCAAGCACATTAAACGATCCAAGTATACCTGCTCCAGACTTTATAGGCGAAGTAAGCGACACTTCAATAGCAGAAATTGACTCTATAGATCAACAACAAGCACAGGCAGTAGCCGCAGTTGATCAACTTGACACATACAACGTACAACTAAGCGCAGCATATGACACGTACTCACAGGCAGTTTTAACATATCCACAGGGAGATCCGCGTATAGATATTGCATATTCAAACTATCAATCATTGTTAACCTCACCAACGCTTGCTAGTTTACAGAGTCAAATTAACGGATAAATAAGTATATGCCAACATATATAGGATTTTCAACAATAAATGCAAATCAGCCACGCAGTTATAACCAACCCACTGGGGTTTATGGTGGTACTGGAAACTTGACTGTACCTACAAGTTATGGTAACAAATTTATGCTTGTAGATGAACAATTAGTAGTACGTGACTTTTTAAACGCACTAAACATACCATTAGGGCAAAAAGTGGGCCAACCACAGTATGGCACAACAATATGGTCGTTTGTGTTTGAACCAAACACTAATGATACGCAATTTAAATTAGAAGAAGAAATAAAAAGAATAATAGCATTAGATCCTAGACTACAATTAGGGTATATACAAACTTATCCAAAAGATAATGGCATACTATTACAAGTCACTGTAGCAGTAAATCCTTTTAATAACCCTGGGACACTTAATATTTTCTTAAATCCAGGGAATAATACAGCAGTATTACAATAACAAAAAAGTCGTATTTTTTATTACGATAAATAATTAAAACGGAATGTATTATGGCTGTAACTAGTAATCGACAAAGTAATTTATTTGGCATCAACACATGGCAACAGATATACCAAACCTATGCGGGTGCCGATTTTACAAGTTATAATTATGAAACTTTAAGAAAAAGTTTTATTGATTATCTTAAAATATATTATCCTGAAACCTTTAATGACTATATTGAAAGCAGTGAGTTTATCGCATTGCTTGACGTTATGGCGTTCATGGGTCAGGGTCTAGCATTTCGTAGCGACTTAAACGCACGTGAAAACTTTATTGATACAGCAGAACGCCGTGATAGCGTTATCAAATTAGCCAATCTTGTAAGTTATAACCCTAAACGTAACCTTGCAGGACAGGGGTATTTAAAAATCACACGTATTCAAACAACACAAAACATTACAGACTTAAATGGTTTAAATTTAAGCAACGTACCAATTTTATGGAATGATCCTGCAAACGCAAGTTGGCAAGATCAATTCAACACAATCATTAATGCTACATTAGTTCCATCACAGTTTGTGGGTAGACCAGGCAACAGTCAAGATATATTAGGAACTACAACCAGCGAATATGCCATGCAAATACCTCAGGGTAGTTTGCCAATTGTTCCATTTACCGCAACAATTAATGGCACAAACAGTAACTTTGAATTATGTAGCATGACAAGTGTGGGAGAAACATATCTATATGAAATTCCACCCGCACCAAGCGGCAAATTCAACATATTATATCGCAGTGATCAATTAGGTTATGGCAGTCCAAACACAGGCTGGTTTTTCTACTTCAAACAAGGATCATTGCAGAACTTTACATTTAACTTGCCACAACAAATCGCTAACCAATCAATACCAATTGGCAATATTCAGGGTATTAACAACACAGATACATGGTTATATCAAATCAGTGCTGATAACGGCAGTCTTGGACAATGGACACAAGTTGAAAACATTTATGCTAATGCATGGTTACAAAATACAGCAGAAGGCAGTCAACGTACAATTTTCAGCGTATCGTCTGGATTTAACGATACAGTAAACTACGTCTTTGGTGACAACGTATTCAGTGAAATACCTGTAGGAAACTTTATTGCATATGTAAGAGCAGGCAACGCATTAACATACACAATTTACCCTAGCGATATGCAGGGATTAACAATAGCATTTACCTATGTAAGTCGTTTAGGCACATTAGAAACACTAACAGTTGGCTTAGAATTACAAGAAACAGTAAGCAATGCACAAGCACGTGAAACAATTGCTGATATTAAACAACGCGCACCAAGCGGATATTACACACAAAATCGTATGGTAAATGGTCAAGACTATAACAATTTCCCATATAGTTATTACAGTTCAATTATTAAATCACAGGCAATTAACAGAAGTAGTATTGGCATTAGTAAAAACATAGACCTACTAGATAGTACAGGCAAATATAGTAGCACCAATAGTTTTGGTAGTGATGGCGCATTATATCAAGATACATCCGAAGGCTTTTTAACATTAACAATTAATAGCAACAGCGATATAGTTTTATTTTTAACATCTACATTAGCAAGTGCTTTAGCCGACGTTTATGCAAATCAATATTATATTCAATATTATTCTAGATACCCAATCAACTCAACAACTGCACCAGGCACAATGTATTGGCAAACAAGCAGCGTAGACGCCGGCAGCGAAAGTGGTTATTTCTATTATATAAATGGCGATCAAAACATACCAAGCCCAATTGGAACATATAGCACAACTAGTTTACAATATCTAACAAAAGGCGCATTAGTTTATATAACTGCGCCTCCTGGATATTATTTTGACAACAATAACAGATTAGTATCAGGCGTGCCTGGACCAAACAACGTCACAGGCTTTTGGACAACAATATTAAATGTTATTGGTGATGGTAGTAACAATGGTAATGGTAGTTTTAGTAATGGCACAGGTCCAGTAACATTATATGGATATGTTCCAAGCGGTGCGATATTAACAACTGTAATTCCTGTATTTGGCAACACATTGCCAGTTGACGTAATACAAGAAGCCACTGTAAAATTACAATTACAATTAAGTTTTAGTTTAGTATTTGATAATAGTATTCCTATTAACTTAGATCGTTGGTCTGTAAGTTATTACGGAGATCCAAATGCATTTGTAAACTTTAGTAGTAATGGTGTTGCAGGACAAAACATATACACAGTTACTTACGATCAATTAATATATTATTTTGGTAGTGCTGCTGATATAAGATTTGCCGCACCAAGTGGCACACTTGTATATGATCCTTTTAGTGGAAAAATCTTACAAGATTATGTTGAAGTTTTACAAAGTAACACACAGCCAAATAGCAGTTATCCTTTAAATGTGCCAGTTAAATCAAATATTATAGGACAAACTGTCGAATCAGATGGCTATACTGATGACTTTAGCGTAGTGGTTAGCGCAACTGATGTAAACAATGACAATTTAATATTAAATCCTGACTTTTTTAGTTTTGTAACAGGTTACAGCCCAACTGGCAGCAATTATGGAATATATGTATTCTTTGAAATTATCACTGATGTATTCAATTTAACAAGATATCAAATAGTTCCAACAGCCGACATTGTATATCAATATCCAACAAAATCGCAAATTGAATTAGTAAAATATGATTATCCAGTGGGGCAAGTATTCTTTGCTTATTCAGAAACAAATGTTAATGGAACTCAAGGAAACTTTTACGCAACAATACAAAACCCAACATCAATTGTTCCAAACTACACTGTAACATTACAGCCACAATATACATGGAAAATTGGTCGTCAGGGATTAAGTTTCCAATACCGTCATAATAGTAATAATACTACACGTATTGATCCTACTACAACAAACATTATTGATTTGTACGTTGTAACACAAAGTTATTATACCGCATATCAAAATTATATTACCGATACTACTAACACAATACCTGAACCAGACATGCCAACTATTGATGAATTAAATCAAGACTATGGTCAATTACAAGATTATAAAATGGTAAGTGATAGTTTAATCCTTAATAGTGTAGTTTTTGTTCCATTATTTGGTCCTAAGGCTGATCCTGCATTGCAGGGAACAATTAAAGTAGTTCCTGTAGCCAATGCTAACGCAAGTAATAGTGAAATTATTAGTGCAGTATTATCGGCCATGAACGATTATTTTGACATAAATAATTGGAACTTTGGTGAAACATTTTATTTCAGTGAATTAGCAGCATACTTACATGCTAATGTAGGTCAATATATTAGCAGTGCTGTTTTAGTTCCAAATGATCCTAATTCACCATTTGGATCATTATATGAAATTAATGCCGCACCGTATGAAATTTTCGTTAATGCCGCTACAGCGAATAACATTGTTGTAATTCCAGCATTGACATCGGCTGAATTACAGATTGCACAGTAGTAGGATAAAGAATGGCTACAAAGATTAGAACACTAGATTTTCTTCCAGAGATATTTCAAACTCCTACTAATCAACAATTTTTGTCTGCGACATTAGACCAATTAGTAAACCCTCCTGATTTGCAAAAAATTCAAGGTTATGTTGGTAGTCGTTATGGCTATGGTGTAAACCCTAATGATTATTATGTAACAGAACCCGATGTAACAAGAACAAATTATCAATTAGATCCAGGTGTAGTGTTCACACAGCCAGGCACTAGCACAGCAACAGACTTTATTAGTTATCCTGGACTTATTGACGCACTTAACACCGCAGGTGGTGTAACTAATAACAACAATAGATTGTTTAACAGTCAATTTTATAGTTGGGACAGTTTTGTAAACCTTGATCCATTGGTAAACTTTAACCAATACTATTGGCTACCTGAAGGTCCGCCATCAGTAACAGTTGCGGCAAGCACAGTTTACTCAACTGAAACATATGTGGTCAATGATCAGCCCACTGGTTACTTTATTTCAACATTAAATTCAGCAGGTGGAAGTATTAACCCCACGCTTACTTTATTGCGTGGTGGTGTATATGAATTTGTTGTAAATCAACCAACAGATTTTTGGATTCAAACACAACCTGGAATTTCAGGCAGAAACCCAAGCAACCCAAATCAAACCACACGTGAAATTTTTGGTGTTACCAACAATGGTGCAAACTCAGGAGTAATTACTTTTGCAGTACCTCAATCAAATGCACAACAAGACCTTAATATTCCAGGAAATAACTTAGTAAGTGTTGTAAGTAATATCTCATATCAAAATTTAAACGGCGCTCCGTTATCAAGTATTGGAAGCATCGACGGTGTTACATCATTAAATGGTTTAACTGTGATGTTCTATGACACAGGTGTACCAAATGAAATTGCTTATACAGATAACACATGGGGCAACACAGAATACGCACAAAATGATCCTAATATAACTGCTCCACAAAACATTACAATAACTGCTACTTCAAGTACAGGAAATGTTATTACATGTAGTAGTGTTGAAGGAATGCAAGTCAATCAAAGCATTGCATTTACCGGGGTTTCATTTGGTGGCATAACAGTAAGTCCTACTGACAGCAATGGAAACATAACTGACGTACAAATTTACTATGTAAAAAGTATAAATGCAACTGATAATACCTTTACAATTAGCAGTGCATTAGGCGGCCCAGCAGTATCATTAACCACTGCTACAGGCACAATGAACGCAATTATTAATGACATGGAATGGGAACAGGGTTATTATAGCAGTGTAAACAATAACTTTTATAAAATTACACTTGCGGGCGACCCAAGTAATCCTGTTATTTTATTAAGTCTTGCAGGTCAAATTCCTGTTAATCAAAAAATTACAGCAGTATATGGTAACACATATGGCGGTTTAAGTTTTTATCTTGACACATATAATAATATAGAAATTATACCTTTAATTACAGCACCACTTAACACATTATATTATCAAGATGGCAGAGATCCAAATAAAGTTGGCACAATTCAATTGATTGACAATAACATATTCAATCAATTAGATGTAACCACACAAATAATAGGGCAAAAGAATTTTACTAGTAGCAATGGCGTAGTATTCACAAACGGATTAAAAGTAACTTTTGATGGGGACGTTATACCTTCAAGTTATCTTTCAGGTGAATATTATGTTTCAGGTGTGGGCGTTGCAATAGAACTATTGCCAGTTGATACGTTTGTTGTTCCCGAACCATTTACAGGCAGCGTGTACAACACATACAGTACAGAACCATATGACACAACCAACTATGATGATAGTTTATACATTCCAGTAACACCAGATTATATTACAATTGCACGTGATAGTTTAAGTTTAAACGCATGGAGTCGCAGTAATCGTTGGTTCCACATTCAAGTAATTCAAGACACTGCAACTTATAACAACGATCCTTCTATTTTAACTACATATGGAAGTCAACAAAATAAAGCAGTTAGACCAATATTAGAGTTTTACCCAAATCTAAGATTGTTCAATTCAGGTACTGCTGGCAAATTACCTGTAGACTTTATAGACTTTAGAACAACTGACGCATTAAATGATGTTGCAGGTCAGCCTGTATATTATCCAGACGTTGAAGTATACACAAGTTATACTGCTAATATTGCTGCTGCAACTAATGCGGTCAGTACAACAATCACAGTTGCTGCTAGCGCAGTAAATGGCACATTTGCTGTTGGCATGTATATCAACGACTCACAAAATGTATTGCCACCAACTGCACAGATCACAGAAATATCTGGTACAACAACATTAACAATAACAGTTGGTTGGGACGATGCGTTAACCATACCTACAACTAATAACGTTTCATTAGTAGCAGATCAAGAAAGCAATCAAAATTATATTTTATTCAGCGGAGCAAGAATTATATTTGCTGCTGACCCTAATGAAAATAATAAGATTTTTATAGCCAATATAACCACTGTTGATACAGGCAGTAAACCTGTAATCGTATTAAGTGAAACACCAGATGGCAACATTGTAGACAACAACTTAGTTGCAGTTTTACGTGGCTACAACTATCAAGGATATAGTTTCTACTATAACATAGATGCATGGGTAGAAGCACAACAAAAAACTACAGTAAATCAAGCACCATTTTTTGATGTGTTTGATAGTAATGGAATTAGTTTTAGCGACCCTACTGTTTATTTGGGAACAAATTTTGCAGGCAGCACACTTTTTGCTTATGGTGTAGGAACAGGAACAACTGACACAGTATTAGGATTCCCACTTCGTTATAGCAGTGTTAATAACATTGGTGATATTAGTTTTGATGTAACATATAACAGTCAAACATTTGATTATATTACTAGCCAAACACCAATTACACAAAACATAAGCACAGGTTATGTTTATAACATGACTGGCATAGAAACATTTGAAAGATTAATTGGCTGGCAAACAGCAGTTGGTCCTAGCGTACAGTATCAAGTGTTCTCATTTAATTATTATGAAGGTAATACAAACGCAAACGTGTTTGAGTGCGACATAGTACCTGTATCAACAGATTCTACACCATGGCCTGTAATAGAAGTATTTGTCGATGGTGAAATACAACCAAATTCAAATTACACTGTAAGTATTATAGGATCAAGTACAATAGTCACAGTTACAATACCAAACACAATTGTAACTGGCACAGTTCAAATTTTCTTATTAAGTGATCAAGTAAGCGCAAATGCATATTATGAAATTCCAACAAACTTAAGTAACAACCCATTTAATACAGATATCACTGTGGCCAACACAGGCGACATTCGTAGACAATATGAAAGTATTTTCTATAATAATCCAAACTTTACAGGAACAGTTTTAGGTAGTAACAACTATCGTGATTTAGGTAATCTTGTTCCATGGGGCAACGTATTAATTGAAAATAGCGCGAGTTTAGTATTACCCGGAACTTTCTTACGTAATTTAAATTACAATATTTTTGACAGCATAGCATACAACAGTAAAAAATACATTGAATATAAAAACTTAATTGTATCTACCGTAAACAGTTATCCTTTTAGTCAAACATATGACCCTGCATATATTTTAAATACTGCGTTAGATGTCATTACCGCAACAAAAGACAACAGCATGAGTTTCTTTTGGAGCGACATGTTGCCAGCAAAAGCACCATATGCAAGTAATGTTTACACATTTAATAATAGTTTACAAACAACCATTTATCCATTAACACAAACTTATAACTTTGAAACAGCAAATTATAATGGTGTATTAGTATATTTGGCTAGAACAGTTAATGGATTAACAACAACACACCAATTAATAAAAGGTGTTGATTATACTGTTAGTACAACTGCTCCTTCACTAGAAATCACAATTGAATTATTACCAGGCGACGTTGTAACAATTAACGAATACAACCAAACATATGGTAGTTATGTTCCAAACACCCCAACTAAATTAGGATTATACCCTGCATATGTTCCAGGTGTAGTATTAGATAGTGACTACGCACAGCCAACATATTTTATTCGTGGTCACGATGGTAGTTACAATAAATTATACGGCGATTATATTGCTGAAACCAATACATTAATTGATTTCCGTGATCAAGCATTATTAGAATTTGAAACAAGAATTTATAATAATCTAAAATTAAGCAATACATTGCCAATTTTAGAACAAGATATTGTTCCTGGATTCTTTAGAAACAGCGATTACTCATATGAAGAATGGCTAGAAGCATACGAGCCAGGATTCTTAAACTGGGTAGGGCAAAACAGATTAAATTATCAAACACAGTATTATGATCCTAATAATCAATATACATGGAATTATAATACAATAACTAATAAAGTTGATAACACACAAATTGGTATTGGTTACTGGAGAGGTGTTTACAAATATTTCTATGATACATTTACACCAAACACAACACCATGGGAATTATTAGGATTTACAAGCGAACCAAGTTGGTGGACAAGTCGCTATGGTGCTGCTCCTTATACAAGCAACAACTTAGTGTTATGGGGTGACTTAGAAGCCGGTATAAATTACAATAACGGCGATCCAGTCATTATACCTCAAGCAGTAAGACCAGGGTTGTCAAAAATTATTCCAGTAGACAGTCAAGGCAATTTAGTAAGTCCTTTTGTTAGCGTAGTAAAAAATTATTATAATCCAAACTTTAAACAAAATTGGGAAGTTGGAGATATTGCGCCAGTCGAATTAAGTTATCGCCGTAGTAGTTCATGGCCATTTGATTTTATGCGCATACAAGCATTGTTAAAACCAGCAGAGTTTTTCAACTTGGGCGTGTATGTAGACAACTATCAATATAACGCTGAATTTAATCAATACTTGTTTAATGGAAACAATCATTTACTATTAAATGAAATTCCTGTATATGGCAATGGCACAGCAGTAACAAGTTATATTAACTGTATCGTTGATTATCAAAAACAATATGGTATTGATGCTACAACTGCTATCACAACATTACTAAATAATTTAGATGTACGTTTAGTTTATCGATTAGCAGGCTTTAGCGATCAAAACTTATTAAACTTCTACGTACAAAGTACAAACCCAAATAGCAACAATAGTACATTATTAATACCTAATGAAAGTTATCAAGTACTATTGTATAGTAACCCTCCATATAGTGTATTGAAATACTCAAGTGTAATTGTACAAATATTACAAAATGGTTTCTATGCAATAACTGGCAATAGTCAAACTAGCGCATACTTCACAGTATTAACACCAAAAAATGATGGACAAACCACAACTATTACAGTTGATAACTTAACAGTTAAAGTCGCTAAAAATTACACTGACGTTGAACAAGTTATACCATATGGTACACAATTTATAAGCATACAACAAGTAGCAGAATTTTTAGCAAGTTATGGCGCATATCTTGAAGCCAATGGCGTGCAATATCAATATCAAGTTAATAGCATATTGTTAAATTGGACACAAATGATTAGTGAGTTTTTATATTGGACACTGATCGGATGGCAACCAGGTGCATTAACAACATTGAATCCTGCTGCATATGAATTAACTATTGATTTACCTAATCAGATTGTACAGCCACTTAGTGTTCAAGGTGCCAACTTTGTTTTAAATCAAAACTTATATCCAATTAAAAACAGCGATTTAAACATATTAAGAGATGGAACATTGTTTAACGTAGCACCATTACGCACAGGTGATACAATAAGTTATGGTCAATTTAATTTAAGTAATTTTGAAAATGCATGTGTGTTTGACAACTACACATTATTTGGCGATACAATTTATGATTTAACTACAGGAACAAGACAGAATCGTATATATGTTCGTGGTAGCAAAACTGCAAGTTGGGACGGCACATATACTGCTAGTGGGTTTATAATCAACAATAACAACGTAGTACAATGGCAACCATCACAACGTTATACAAAAGGACAGATCGTACTTTACAAAAATCAATATTGGATTGCAACTGATATTATTCAACCAAGTGCAACATTCCAACAACAATATTGGAAGATAAGCAATTACAATCAAATTCAAACAGGTCTATTGCCAAACAGCAGTACTCAAAGTGCTGAAAGTCAATATTTCTATGATACCAATGTTGCAACTATTAACAACGATGCTAACTTATTGGGATATAGTTTGATTGGCTATAGACAACGAGATTATGCTGCGTTGGTAGACTTAACTGATACAACACAAGTAAATGTATATCAAAACTTAATTAAAACAAAAGGTAGTTTAAATGCAGTAAATGCATTTGTGGGAGCAGATTTACCAGCAAAACTTCCTGCAGGTGGCATCAATTATAATCTATATGAAAACTGGGCAATACAAACCAGTTCATATGGTGGAACAACTAATAATAACTTTGTACAATTTAGATTAAATGCAGGTGAATTATTAGGAAATCCAAGCGTAGTTGGTTTAACTGATGGTGTTTACACTACTGGAGTTGAGCAAGAAGTACCATTAACAAGTTTATATAATTACAGTGGATTAATTACTGACCCTAATATTTTAAGTACTATTCCATATGTTCCTTCTACATTATTTCCAGAAGCGGGATATGTGAACTTTAATGATGTAAAAATGTCTTCATATTTTTACAGTAATCTTGCTACAGCAGTTAGCCAACAGGGAACCATTGTACCAATAACTAATTTTTATGTGGGCGATTATGTATGGGTTGCAAACTACTTAAATAAATGGCAAGTTTATACTCCTACTAGTATAGGCCAAGTTGTATTAGTACAAAACAATTTAAACAACACTTGTACTGTAACTTTCAGCGCACCACACAACTTAAGTCAATATGACTTGATTGCTATCGTAAACTTCAATAGTCAAGTTGATGGATATTATAGCGTAAGTAACATTGTTGACAATTTTAGAATAACTATTTTCTTAAACATCAGCAACAGCACACGACAAATTGTAGGTCAAGGTGTAGCAATGTATCTCACCTCGCAGCGTGTCGCTAGCCCAGCCGACGTAATTAACTTGCCTCTAATAGATTTTGAGTTTGAGCCAAACACAGTATGGGTAGACACTAACACAGATGGCAGTTGGGCTGTATATCAAAAAACTTTAAACTACACTTACGAGCAAGAATTTAATTACGAAGAAAGCACAGCATTTGGTACTGCTGTATGTTATAACCAAGATTTAGGCGGATACTTATTAAGTGATCCAGGAACTGTATATCGTTATGATTATGATCCATTAAATGGACAATATAATATATTCCAACAATTAACTGGAAACGCATCAACTTATGGTTCAACAATTACAAATGAACAACAAATTTATGTAGTATCACAAACAACATCTGATCCTGCTGTTTATTTGTATACATTGAATACAAACAATATACTTTCTGATAATTTAATACCATATCAGACAAACACTAACGCAGATAACACAAGAAATTATAGTTCTTATCAAGGAAAAATCACAGCGCCAACTGGTGTAACCAATTTTGGTTATAGTACTGCATTGTCTGGTGATACTAACTGGTTATATGTAAGTGATATTGTTGACAACAAAGTTTATGTGTATAAAAAACAAAATATTTTATTACAAGCAGGATATTTTGTAACAGGTGAAACTTACACTATAACAAGTGTGGGCACAACTGATTTTACTACATGCACAGATCAAAGTGATTATCCTATTCAAAACAAAGTAGGCACTGTATTTGTAGCAAGCAATGCAGGTACTGGCACAGGCACAGCATCACAATGCACATATGTATTATCAACTGTTATTGATGGCAGCGGATTTAGTAGTTCAGGAGACAACTTTGGTAATAGTATAGCAACTGACTATTATGGCGATACAGTTATCATTGGTGCACCAGGAGTTGATTATAGTTCTAGTGTTCAAAATTATGGCAGTGCTTATGTATATGACAGAAGTAAACAAAATTTTGTAACAGGAATTATAAACAGTGCATTGGTACCTACATTCAACTTAGCATGGACACCAACCACATTAACAAAAACACCAACAAGCGTTACAACTGGCAACCAAATAGTATTAAGTAACACAACTGGTATAACTAATGGAATGCCAATTATCTTTACTGGCACAAGTTTTGGCGCGACTGGGTTGCAACAAAACGTAGTTTACTATGTATTAAGTGTAGTTGACGGCACACATATAACATTAAAAGCATCACGCAATACTACAACACCTGTAAAATTATCATCTGGTGTATTAACTGGCGGTGTTGCTACAGCACAAAATCATGGCATTACTGTAAGCGTAAATGGAAACACAGTACAAGACAACAATTACGCAGTAGTTGGAACACAGTTAATTTACACTGGCACATTAACTACAGGCGACATTGTAACTGTTGATGATAACGTGTTTACACTAGTTCAAACACTTACAACAGAAAACACACCTGAAATTGGTGTACAATTTGGCACTAGCATTGACACTACACAATTCGCAACAGAAGTTATCATTGGCGCACCATTCGAATTAACTACACAATTAAACGAAGGCGCAGTCTATAGATTTACAAATGCTGGTGGGAAGTATGGCACAATTTATGGAACATCAGCAGTAAATGTCACATCATTGCGTCCATTGTTAATTAATGGATTTGCTGTGTATGTAATAGGAAATGCAAGTTCAGTTGCTACATCAATAAATCAAGCCAACATTTTAAATGTACAAGCAAGTGCAACTTCTGATAATAAACTTATAATAAGTTTGATTAATCCAAATCTATCACAAGCAAATGAAGAATTAATAATTTCAACATTGGACCCACTAGCATTTGGCGAATTGGGTATACAGCCTTATACTTTAACACAAACTATATTATGCCCACATGATGAGGGCGCAACACAGTTTGGTACAACTGTCAAATTTAATGAACAGGGAAGTTTTGTAGCAAGTGCGCCAGTAGGCACACGCTTTGAATCAACTACATTTGATCAAATTGAATACCCAGACAACGATACAATTTTTGATAACAACACTACACAGTTTATTGAACAGTACGCAAATGCTGGCGCTGTATATATGTTTGATTATTTAGGTGTTTATAATGAAAACATTAATAACACAGGAAACTTCGTATACGCACAAAGTGTAAACGCACAAGATACAAATTATGGTTTGCAGCCTAGATATGGCACAGCATTAGACTTTGTTGACAATCGTGTAGTAATTGGTACTCCTAACTTTAAAGGCGTTCCAAATACCATTAAAAGTGATTTTGTTTATGGCAATGGTCAAGTAATAACATATGTAAACAATGTTGGCACAAGTGACTGGTCAGTTTATAGACAAAGTTCTCCAATTGTTGATATCAACAAAATCGGTTATGCACAAATATTCAGCGCAACAAGCAATCAAACATTAGTAAATCTTGATTATTTTGATCCACAACAAAACAAATTACTTGGCGCAGTTGCAGAAAATATTGATTACATTGCTAATACTGATCCTGCAAGTTACAACACTGGTAGCGTAACACAGCGCGGTATTGTATGGGGCAAAGAACACGTTGGTAATATATGGTTTAACACACAAAATGTTAGATTTGTAAACTATCATCAAAATGATGTAACTTATAACAGTGCATACTGGGGAACATTGTTCCCAGGCAGTGACGTTGCTGTTTACACATGGGTAGAAAGTAATGTTCCTCCTGTTAACTATGCAGGCCCAGGCGAGCCTTATAATACAAACAGTTATAGTGTAGAAACAATATTAAATTCAAGTCAGGCTGCCGTGTTAGTTTATTATTTCTGGGTACGCAACACTGGAGTTATTTTTACACAACAAGGTAAAAATCTAAGTGACACAGTACTTGCAGGTTATATTGCAAGCCCGCAAAACTCAGGAATCAGTTATGTCAGCCCAGTGTTGCCAAACGTATTCTCTTTATATAATTCATCAGCATATCTTAACGGAACTGATAGTATATTCAATATCGCATACGCTACAGGAACAACCAATGACGCATATCACCAAGAATATGCGTTAATACGTGAGAATTATCCAGAAGATTTCTTACCAGGATTGCCAAACTTTGATAATAAAAACCCTAGTTTATTATATCAAAGATTCTTATATAGTTTATCAGGCGTAGATGCTATAGGACAAGTTGTACCAAATCCATTCTTGCCAACACACGTACAAACAGGCGTGTTAGCAAGACCACGACAAAGTTTCTTCTTAGATCGCTTTTTAGCATTGCAAAATTACATACAATTTGCTAACAATGTATTAATACAATACCCTATTAGCGAAACACGTGAAAACGCCACATTCTTGTTTACAAGCGGCGAGTTTTATAATACCAGTGATTTTTGGTCATATGTTAACTGGTGGGCATCAGGATATGATGACAGCGTAAGAAGTAGCGTAGTTGTTCCTATCTATGCAGATTTAGAAACATTAACTGTAGCACCTGGAACAATAGTAAAAGTACAACAAAACGGAAAAGGTTTCAGTGAGTGGTACATCTATAACACAGATGGAACATGGACACGTATTGGTTTACAAAATGGTACAATACAAATTAGTTCAAACTTATACAACTATCCAGCAGCAGGATATGGATTTGCAGGAAACTTCTTTGGCACAACACCATTTGATCAATACCCAAGTGAAGAAACATATTGGATTGCACGTGCATTAAACGAACAAATCTTTACAAGTGAACTACTGATTTACAGAAATCAAAGTTTAATATTAATGTTCCAATATATAAGCACTGAAGCAGTAAGTAGTCAAAATTACTTGACATGGTTAAACAAAACTAGCCTTGTTGACGTTTCACATAATATTAGAAACTTAGTACCACTTGAAAATTATCAAAGTGACAATCAAGATTTCTTATCAGGATACCTCAGTGAGGCATTGCCTTATCACGTATACATTAAGAACTTTACATATGTTTATACTGGAAGTGAAACTTATGCAGGTAATATAACAGACTTTGATCTACCTTCACAATACAATAGTTCTATAAAACAGTTTATTAGTCCTGAGTTAGTTTATAGCCAAGCAGATAATATTGTAACATTCTTACCAACTGCAAGTATTTGGCAAGAACAACAATACAATGATTGGTTTAATAATTATGGAGTAAGTTTAACAGGTCAAAACAACGTGTTGATTACAACAGTTGCTCAATATGTTTCTATTGGTAGCAACAGCATTTATGTAACCAACAGCTCGGGTTTCCCATTGAATGGTATAGTCACAATAAGTGGCGAACAAATTTCGTATAGCAGTATTGATCGCAATTTGGGTATATTGTATAACTTAATTAGAGGTTATAATGGTACACCAATCAGCACTCATTTACCAGGAGAAAACATTTATATTGACTTGCCTCCAGTGTTGTTATTAAACGGCGGCAGAGGATATGTAAATCCTCCTAGAGTTACCGCATATATTGACACAAGTATATACCCAGAACCAAGAGTTCCTGCGCAACTTGAAGCAGTAATGGGATTAGACACAGTAGTTGGAATAAACGTTATAAACCCAGGTGAAGGTTACGCAGTACTTCCAGAAATTATCATTGATAGCAGTGAAGTTGTAGTATTTGCAGGCACTAATATCAACGTAGGATTAAACACAATTACAATTTACAGTTCGTTATTACAAACTGGTGATTTAGTAAAATACATTGAAAGTACAACAAACACTGGTCCAAGTGGATTAGTAGACAATCAATGGTATTATGTTGGTATATTACAAACTACCCCAGTAGTAGTTATTGCGTTGTATGCAAATTACAGCGACTCAATAAATGACAGAAATCGTGTAAACATTACAAGTCAGGGTAACGCAGTTGATAATACATTAAACTTATCGGCTAGAGCAAGTGCAATTAGTACAGCCGTCCCAGTTAGAGAAAATGTAATCAATATCAAATTTGATAGAACAACCTATCAAAGTCAAATTAGTGACTGGGCAAGTGATACATTCTATGGTAGTTTCTTTGCTGGTGACTTGTTAAACAAAGAACAAGTGTCAAGTTCAAACTACACATTAGAAAACACACAACCAAATATATCTACAATATTGGCTAGTGCGCAGGGCGCAGTATTTGAAATCACTAATGTAAGTAATAATCAACAAGTTGAATGGTCAACATTAAGTCGTAGCATAAGCAATACATTTGCTGCTACTAACAGTATTAGACTATCAGTTGCAGACGAACAAATAATCAGCGCATCTAATTTGGTTGTTGGACAACAATATACAATTAACTTTGTTGGCACTACTAACTTTACAGCAGTTGGCGCAGCATTTAATAATGTTGGAACAACATTTATTGCTACTGGTTCAACTACAGGAACTGGTACAGTTATTCTTAATAAAAACGTAGCAATCAGTGGATCAACAATTGGTATGACTGTTGGCATGCCAATACAATTTACAGGCGTAATTGGTAGTAGCGGATTAAACATTGACACAGTTTATTATGTAAAGAGCATTTTAAATTACACAGACTTTACTATAAGTGCAACAATTGATCAATATGGTAATCCAGGTTCTGTTTATAGTTTAAATGATTTTACAGTTCCAACAAGTGGGTTAAATTGCTTTGTTGCTCAAGTTATTAACACAGCACAACTAACTGTAAACTACCCAGGTATTAGACAAGTTACTACCGTTACAGCAGATAAATTCTCACAAAGAGGGTATTTTACATGCCCAACTAGTGTATTAGGAACAGGTGGCACACAGGGATTCTATATTGGGTTACCAGTATTCTTTGTAGGTGACGTATTTGGTGGTGTAATACCAAACATAACATATTATGTTTTAAGTATATTAGATAATCAAAACTTTACATTAGCAGCAAATACAGATGTCTTTACTTTAACTGTTAACAGTACATCAAGTGTTACAAATTATGTAAACTTAAATTCTACATTTGGTTTAAATGTAAACGATCCTATCGTTATCAACGATGGTTACATTGCAGGTATACAAACAAACGATTTTGGTAATATCTTGTCAGATACAATTTATTTTGTAAGTGAAATTATTGATGATAACAACATAACTATTTCAACTAGTTACAATGGTCCTGTAGTAAGTTTAGAAACAGTTGGTCCAACTACATTGGTAGCAGCAGGGTCAATGACAGCAGGACAAACATATACAATTTACTTTGTTGGCACCAGTGATTTTACACTAGTTGGCGCAAGTTCAAATGCTATTGGAACTATATTTGTAGCAACTGGCTCAACAACAGGAAATGGTACTGTACAAAGCGTATATGAGGCTACACTTACAAGTCAAGCCAACACATTGCAATTAAGCAGTGCTACAGGAAGTATGACAATTAACTTATCATTGCCTGTAAGCCCAGGTCAAGTTAATGGTCAATTGTTTAACTTATATAAAACATCACAAATTACACCAAATGTAAGCAATGGTACAATTACAAACCAAATTACTGGAACTATTGGCGCTCTTATAACAACATTAAATTACGCAGCAATTACCAGTAGTAATGGCACAAATGGCTACTATGTAAACATGCCAATTACAGTTGGCAGTGGATTTACATCATTGCCTGCAGGGCTTTATTATATAACAAGCATTGGCACAATTAGTGTAATCGTAACAAGTACAGATTCAAGCACTAACCGTTTGACTTGCTCTAGCAACGCAGCACTATATCTAAACATGCCTATAATTTTCAGCAATTCAAGTATTGGTGGAATCATTATTGGTCAACAATATTTTGTTGCAAGTATTGTAGGAACAACACACTTTACTATTTCAGAAACACAAGGCGGAAGTACATTTGTCGTAACCACAGACAGTGGTGCAATGACAGGAACAGGTAGTCCTTATATTACTGTTTCAACTACAATGAGTGGCAGCAATGTTGTACTTTCAAACGAGCCTGTAAGCCCGCCGGCAAGTGTTACATTACAACAATCACCACAAAATGTGGCACAATTTGCGATTGGCTATCAAGTAGGTGGATATAGCGTAATTATCGAAAATGGTGGATTAGGATTTGCAATTAATAACATAATTACTATTCCTGGAACTACTGTAGGTGGTGAAAGCCCAGCAAATGATATAACATTACAAGTTAATGGTATAGACTCAGATGGCGCCATCACTAGTGTAATCGTAACAGGAACAGTACCAAGTAGTACAGAAAATCAATATTACTTAAAAGTCACAGGCACAAATACATTTGAAGTATACACAAACCCATTAATGACTATACCTGTAAGCGGAATCAATTTCCCATACACAGGATTTACAACATCTACAGTTACACATGTAAATTCATCAACTAGTGCATTAACAGTGGCTGATAGTAGCGTATTCAACTTATATGATCCAGTTGTTTTCACAGGTAATATTATACCTACAACAACTGACATTGTAGCAGATACCACATATTATGTTTACGAAATTCTAAGTCCAACTACATTTGCGGTAAGCGCACAACCTGGTGTAGCCCCAGCAATTGCTATGTTAACTACAGTCGATGTAGACTTTACTGTAGCAAAAGCAGGAAGTTATGCCTTCTTGCCAGAACCATTCTATTTCAATCAAAGTATTGTAAGATTTAACGAACAAGTTTATGTATGTATAGTAAGTAACAACGATACTGAGTTTGTATATGGAAAATGGCAACAATTAGACAGTGGTGATCGTAGATTAAACGCATTAGATAGAATTGTTGGTTACTATCAACCAACCGTGAACATGCCAAGTTATAGTTATTATCAAAACGAGGCAATACAACTTGGTGTACCAACAATAGATTTTAGTCAGTTAGTTGCAGGTACAGAATATCCTAATAGCACATATTTAGGTAATCAATTCCAACCAGGATTACAATTGCCAGTTGCGATTGAATTACAAGATAAACCATTTTACCCAACTGACATTAATTTAGCAGGAATCATTTATAATGGCGTAACATATGTTGCACCTGCAAATATTAGCACTGGCGCTGCACTTGCAACCAACACAACAGATGATACATGGAACATTACAAATCTTACAACAAGTAACACAGGATTAACATCAATAAATTACACAAATAATTTATACTTGTTAACTTGCACAAATTCCGCAACTCCTATTTTAAGAAGTTTTGATGGCGTAACATGGTCAAGTTTAGGTTACTATACTTCAAATTATGTTACAACATTAAACCTAGCAGGATTATCATTAAATGATAGTACATACGGCAATGGCATATATGTTGCAGTTGGTTCAGCAATTTTAACAAGCACTGATGCAATTAACTGGA
>Ga0164296_1001310_pt1 | contig 26827 bp, 26 predicted proteins | sample GEODES057metaG_FD_113533 | JGI IMG/M metagenome (GOLD analysis project Ga0164296, IMG submission 113533) | Dystrophic lake water microbial communities from Trout Bog Lake, Wisconsin, USA - GEODES057 metaG | ecosystem: Environmental > Aquatic > Freshwater > Lake | place: USA: Trout Bog Lake...
CCGCTCGAAGAATTCCTCAATGATCAAGGTGAGCTTGAAGTCACCCCTGGCGATTTTGTATCCGTCGCCATTGACTCGCTCGAAAACGGCTACGGCGATACCGTTTTGTCGCGTGATCGTGCCAAGCGCTTGTCTGCATGGCTTTCACTCGAGCAGTCGCTCGAGAAAAACGAATTAGTTACTGGCACCATTACTGGCAAGGTCAAGGGTGGCTTGACTGTCATGACCGCAGGTATCCGCGCTTTCCTTCCTGGTTCTTTGGTTGATTTGCGTCCTGTCAAGGATACGACCCCGTTTGAGGGCAAGACCATGGAGTTCAAGGTTATCAAGCTTGATCGCAAGCGCAACAACGTTGTGTTGTCGCGTCGTGCCGTGCTTGAGGCTAGCATGGGTGAAGAGCGTCAAAAACTACTCGAAAACTTGCAGGAAGGTTCGATTGTCAAAGGCGTGGTCAAGAACATCACCGACTACGGTGCTTTCGTTGACCTCGGTGGTATTGATGGTCTTTTGCATATCACCGATATGGCATGGCGTCGTGTTCGTCATCCATCCGAAGTGCTGACAGTCGGTCAGGAAGTCGAAGCCAAGGTCTTGAAGTTCGACCAGGAAAAGAGCCGTGTATCGCTGGGCGTCAAACAGTTGGGCGAAGACCCATGGGTGGGCTTAGCTCGTCGTTACCCACAGGGCACTCGTTTGTTCGGCAAAGTAACCAACTTGACGGATTACGGTTCATTTGTTGAGGTTGAGGCCGGTATTGAGGGTCTCGTGCACGTCTCAGAAATGGATTGGACCAACAAAAACGTCGACCCACGTAAAGTGGTGACCTTGGGTGACGAAGTTGAAGTCATGGTTCTTGAAATCGATGAAGATCGTCGTCGTATTTCATTGGGCATGAAGCAGTGCCGTCAAAATCCATGGGAAGAGTTTGCATCTAACTTCAAGCGCGGTGATAAAGTTCGCGGTGCCATCAAGTCAATTACCGATTTTGGCGTGTTCGTGGGCTTGCCTGGCGGTATCGATGGACTTGTTCACTTGTCAGATTTGTCCTGGACAGAGACTGGTGAAGAGGCTGTTCGTAACCTCAAGAAGGGCGACGAACTTGATGCGGTAGTGCTCGGCATTGACACAGACAAAGAGCGTATTTCTCTTGGCGTCAAACAGCTTGAGGGCGATCCTTTCAATAACTTCGTAGCAACATACGACAAGGGCGCTGTGGTGCCAGGCGTTGTGAAAGCTGTTGAACCTAAAGGCGCGACAATTACACTGTCACATGAAGTTGAAGGCTATCTGCGCGCTTCGGAAATGGCCTCTGGTCGTGTCGAGGACGCTACGACAGTCATGAACGTTGGCGATAATGTTGAAGCAATGATTATCAACGTTGACCGCAAAGCCCGTTCGATTCAATTGTCGATCAAGGCCCGTGACAACGCTGAAACTGCTGAAACCATGCAGCGCATGACAGAAGCCAGCGCTTCGTCGGGCACTACGAACTTGGGCGCCTTGCTCAAGGCTAAGCTCGATCAGGCTCGCGACACTGAATAAAGCCAGTGACCAAGTCTGAACTGATTGCGATTCTGGCGGCTCGCTATCCACAGCTAGCCGTCAGAGACACTGATCTGGCTGTCAAGACAGTACTCGATGCTATGGTCCAGGCGCTCGCCGAAGGCCAGCGTATCGAGATACGAGGTTTTGGCAGTTTTTCTTTGTCGCAGCGCGCACCTCGGGTCGGACGTAATCCGAAGTCTGGCGAGCAAGTGATGGTGCCTAGCAAACAGGTGCCACACTTCAAGGCAGGCAAGGAATTGCGTGAAAGGGTAGATTCAACTGATGTGCTGATTGATAAGAAGCAAACCAGTCAAGCGCCGGATGAGTCTTCTGATCGCGAAGAAGTCGAGCATTTGGCTGCGGTGCAGCGAGCTTCCCTGTAGCACGAACCTCGCTTTACCAGAATAGTCGACGAAATACCGCCTCATGAGGGCGGTTTTTCTTTGATAGGTAGTGTGTTTTGTATGGTTTAGTAGTGTGAATGCATCGCTTACAATCGGGTTTTGCAATTAGGAGAATGGCCATGCGTTATTTGGTGTGGGCTTTACGGTTAATTGTTTTTGTTGCCGTACTCATGTTTGCGCTTAAAAACACTGAGACTGTCGCTGTCAATTTCTATGGTGACATGGCATTGCAAAATATTCCATTAATTGTCGTGATGCTGACGACATTTGTTTTGGGAACAATATTTGGTTTGCTTTTGACGGTGCCGGCTTCTTTGCGACGCAGACGAGAGGTAGCTCGTTTGCGTAAGGAACTTGATCGCATCCAAACAGCGGTCAATACCTCGAACACTGAGCTGTCACCCGATGCGGTCGTCCCGTTGTCGCCATTCTAAAACTTAACTGATTGGAACTAACACGTGGATTTTGAATCCTGGTGGTTAATTTTTATACCGCTGCTTTTTGGTTTAGGCTGGATGGCTGCGCGCTTTGACATTGGACAGATTTTGTCTGAAACGCGCAATTTGCCCGACTCCTACTTCAAAGGCTTGAATTTTCTGCTCAATGAGGAGCCCGATCAAGCGATTGACGCATTTGTCGAGGTGGCCAAGCTTGACCCTGAAACGACTGAATTGCACTTCGCGCTAGGCAGTCTATTTCGTCGCCGCGGTGAAATGGAGCGCGCAATTAGGGTTCATTTAAGTTTACTCTCCAGAGCGGATTTACCTGCCAGTCAGCGTGAACATGCACAACACGAGTTAGCACAGGATTATTTGAAAGCAGGCATGCTCGATCGTGCTGAAGAGAGTTTCCTAGCCTTAACCGGTACGACTTACTCTCTGCCAGCATTACGCGCCTTAATTCGTATTTACGAGTCCGAGCACGATTGGCCCCGTGCGATCGAGGCTGTTAAAAATCTTCGTAAACTCGTAGACGAACCTGTGCCTCAGTTGGTGCACTATCATTGCGAAATCGCCCAGGCGGCGTTAAACGAAAAGCCAGCAAATATTGAGGCTGCTCAGGCAGCACTCATAGTGGCAAGTCAAGCTTCGGATGCAGCCGATAAAGTGGCTCATCCTGCGGGCCCTTACAGCGCAGGCGTCAACGCCTCTAAAGTGCGGGTTGCGATGCTTAAGGCGAGTATTGCTGCTACTAAAAATGACGATCGAGCTGAACATCAAGCCTTAATGTCAGTGTTAACGCAAGCACCAGAGTTTTCTGGGTTGGTGGCTAAGTCCCTGCTGGCAAGTTTTGTAAAGACAGGTCAAGCGCAGAGTGGTCTTGAAGTACTTCGCAATCATTATCAAAGTTATCCTTCGCTCGATTTATTTAACGTTGTATTCGGCGCGTTAAGAGTGCAGGAGGGCGCTGCCGCGGCGTGGGAGTTTGCGCGCGAAGCATTGGAGTCCAATCCGTCTTTACTGGGTCTGGATAGAATGCTGGAAATTGAGCTCAAGCAAGCTACATCTGAGGCAAAGGTAGGACAAGCTCAAGCAAGCTCGTCAGCCGAAGAGGCAACGCCTGGTCCAGATTTTTCTTTGCTGCGCAAGTTGATCAAGCGGCACACGCAACGCCTAGATCGATACGCATGCGGCATGTGTGGTTTTCAGGCGAAACAATATTACTGGCAATGTCCAGGTTGTAATGCCTGGGAGACGTATCGCCCATTTCGTCTGGAGGAAGTTCAGTGAGCGTTTTTCCCGCGGCTGCAGTGGCAGCGACGCGTATATTGGTAGTAGGTGACGTCATGCTCGACCGTTATTGGTTTGGCAAGGTTGAGCGGATATCACCAGAAGCGCCCGTGCCCGTGGTACACGTTGCCAAACGTGAAGATCGATTGGGCGGTGCATCCAATGTGGCTCGTAATATTGTTTCTTTAGGGGCACATGCGACGTTGCTCGGTGTAGTGGGTAGAGATGAGGCGGGCGAGCAAATCAATAAGCTTTTACGTGAAGATGGTATTGATGCGAGATTGATCGAGGACCAGAGTATTCCCACCACTCTCAAAATGCGGGTCCTAGGTCAGCAGCAGCAATTACTCCGAATCGATTTCGAACAGAAGCCGCATAGTGACGCTCTTGATAAGCTCAAGGCTGCGTTCGAGCCTCTTTTAGCTAGCCATGATGTTGTTGTGCTGTCTGATTATGCAAAAGGAGTACTGGCGCAAGTTGACGTATTAATTCAGCTTGCCCGTGCTAAAGGGTTGCCGATATTGGTGGATCCGAAAGGTAGCGACTATGGCCGATATCGGGGTGCAACCTTAGTAACGCCGAACAGAAGTGAAATGCAGCAAGCCGTTGGCCATTGGTCGTCTGAATCAGACCTTGCTGTGCGAGCGCAGCGCTTGCGTGCCGACTTAGCGCTTGAGGCTTTGTTGGTTACTCGCTCAGAGCAAGGTATGACGCTATTTAATGACTTGGGCAGTGATCACGTCGATGCACAAGCGCACGAGGTCTTTGACGTGTCGGGCGCTGGTGATACGGTATTAGCAACGTTGGCTGTCATGCGTGCTGCGAAAATTGAGTGGTCCGATGCTATGCGCTGGGCCAATCGCGCAGGCGGTATCGTGGTGGGTAAATTAGGTACGTCGATTGTGACGGCAGAGGAGTTAGTATGTTTATAGTCACTGGCGCAGCAGGCTTTATAGGCTGCAATCTCGTCGCAGCACTTAATGATCGCGGTATCACTGACATTTTGGCGGTTGACGATTTAAAAGATGGCGATAAGTTTCGTAATTTGGCTAAATGCAGAATTGCGGATTACCTAGATAAGTCGGATTTCAGAAAGCTCGTTGCGAGCGATGCTCTGGGTAAGGTAGACGCAATTTTCCATCAAGGCGCCTGTTCCGATACAACAGAGCGAGATGGACAATTCATGATGGATAACAACTATCGTTATACCCTTGAATTGTTTGAATACTGTCAGAAAAACAAGATTCAACTTATTTACGCGTCTTCGGCGGCAGTGTATGGAGATGGGCCGGTCTACAGCGAAAGCTTGGTTAATGAAAACCCTTTGAACGTATATGGTTATTCAAAATTTTTGTTTGACCAAGTGCTTCGCGCTCGTTTCCATAAACTGACTTCCCAGGTTGTGGGACTGAGATACTTCAATGTTTATGGCCCAAATGAGCAGCATAAAGGGCGTATGGCCTCAGTCGCGTTTCACAATATGAATCAGTATTTGGCTGAGGGTCACGTGCGCCTGTTCGGTGGTTGGGATGGATACGAGGCGGGTGGTCAGATGCGTGATTTCATCTCGGTACATGATGTTGTAGCGGTGAACTTGCACTTTTTCGATAACCCAGCGACTTCGGGTATTTTCAATTGCGGTACTGGACGCGCTCAGCCTTTCAATGATATTGCGTACTCTGTTATTAATACTATGAGAGATATACAAGGCCAGTCTGCGCTGACCTTGCCTCAAATGGTCGAGCAAGGCCTTGTTCGTTACATAGATTTTCCTGATGATTTAAAGGGGCGTTATCAGAGCTATACCCAAGCCGACGCCTCTGCACTTCGTGCGAGCGGTTTTGCTCAACCCATGCGTGACGTTAAAACCGGCGTGGCTGAGTATGTCCGTGCTTTATTTCCAGATGCACATTCATTAAAGAGGCGTTAATCACGGCAGCAACTCTGGCTATTGTCGTACTGTTTCGAGTGGATATCTGTAACGCTTAATCTGTTATTAATTCGTCAGAACTTGCAATATAGCGCCGCGTGTCTGTCAGTCGACAACGCGCGGTTTTATTTTGGAGAATAGATGAATCCTTTTCAGAACAAATTGCTTGCAGAGCCTCTGGCGACGCATTCGGTCAATGGTTGGCGCTTTCCATTTGCCAGGTCAAGGGCCCGAGCCGTTTTTGTTGCGGCAGGTATGGGGGTAAGCCTGTCTGCACAGGCGATGGATGTCAACACTGCAACTACGAGTGAATTGCAATCAATGAAAGGAGTAGGTCCGCGTACTGCCCAGATAATTATCAACGAGCGAGAACGGGCGGGTAAGTTCGAGTCGTTACAAGACCTTTCTGATAGAGTGAAGGGCTTAGGTGGACGTCGACTAAAAGCTTTGCAAGCGGCCGGATTACGCGTAGGCACTTCAGGGACGCAGGCCTTGAAGCAAGATCTGGCTGCAGTTAACTTAACGACGAAAGCAGTGGGTCGACAATCTGCCGGTATGCCAACGCATGCTCAGGCTACCCCACTTGTAGAACTTATGCCTTAAGCGCTGTGCCGACGGTTCTATCCGACACGCATCCCCCAGTTTTGGTTATGATCTTTGTATGACTACGCAAAATTACCCCACAATTGAAGATACCGTCGGCAATACGCCGCTGGTTCGCCTACAACGTATCCCTGGCGCAATCAACGAAGCTCGAGGTAATGTGATCCTCGGCAAGCTCGAGGGTAATAACCCCGCGGGCTCAGTTAAGGATCGTCCCGCTTTGTCGATGATTCTATGTGCAGAGGCGCGCGGAGATATCAAACCGGGTGATACCTTAATCGAAGCGACTAGTGGCAACACAGGTATCGCTTTGGCGATGACAGCGGCGATGCGTGGGTACAAGATGATTCTGATCATGCCCGACAATTTGTCGACTGAGCGTCGTGCTTCCATGGCGGCATATGGTGCCAAATTGATTCTCACGCCAGCCAACGAAGGTGGCATGGAATACGCTCGTGATCTTGCTAGCAAGATGCAAGCCGATGGCGAGGGTAAAGTACTTGATCAGTTTGCAAACCCGGACAATCCCCTTGCTCATTTCAAGACGACCGGGCCAGAGTTGTGGAGCCAGACGAATGGTCGTATTACCCATTTTGTAAGCGCAATGGGCACGACTGGCACGATCATGGGGGTTTCGCGCTATCTAAAATCCCAAAATCCTGCCGTGCGTGTAGTCGGAGCACAACCTGCCGAAGGGTCGCAAATCCCTGGTATTCGTAAATGGCCACAGGAGTATTTACCTTCTATCTATGATGCAAGTTTGGTCGATCAGTTCGAGTCAATCGAGCAAAAGGATGCCGAGGCGATGGCCCGGCGTTTAGCAGCGGAGGAGGGGATTTGTGCGGGTGTCTCTGCGGCAGGTGCGCTAGTGGCTGCCTTACGTGTCTCGGAAACAGTGAGTAATGCGACTATCGCATTTATTGTTTGTGACCGAGGTGATCGCTATCTATCTACGGGATTATTCGATCCTACCTGAGTGCTGAGTTTAATGAGCGATCAAGGCCTCAGATAAATCCGCGATCGCAGCAGCATAGAAGTAACTATGGTTATATTGAGTGAGCGCAAAGAAATTCGGCGTTGCGACTCTCAGTTCGACGCTTCCGACAGACTCCTCTGGCAAATCGATTACCCCCAAACTCGATTTAGTCCATACTGGATTTGATGGCTGACCGACCTTAAGCTTTGCACCTGCAGCTTGTAACTGTTGCCAATCTAGATTGGGTTTGAGCCCACCATCGACTAGCTTTTCCGAACCGGCTGATAACTGCATAGGAGCAAAAATAGGCAGCCCTCTTTCCCAACCGTGTTCGACTAGATAATTAGCTACCGACATAATTGCATCTGCCGGGCTCACGTTTAAATCGATGCGATTGCTTCCGTCTGCACTTACAGCGAAGCGTTTGATGCTACTGGGCATGAACTGTGGAATACCAACTGCACCAGCGTATGACCCTTTAAGTGTGCGAGCGTTGACCTTTCCCGTCAAATCCAGTTCGATCAGATCTGCCAGATTTTCCCGGAACATCGCCGCACGTTCTGGCCGACTGGGGTCAGGGTAGTCAAAAGCAAGCGTTGCAAGCGTATCCAATGCTCTGAAGTTACCTTGATTTTTACCGTAAAGGGTTTCTACCCCAATAAGGGCAGCAATTACGTTACCAGGCACGCCAAAGCGTTCGTACGCTCGGTTCAGAGTGGCCGAGTTTTCTTGCATAAACGCGCGACCCTGTCCTACGGTCACTGAATCGAGGCGACGACTACGGTAGGTTTGCCAGCTTTTGGGAGGTCTTGGTTGTCCACTGGGTACGGGTGCGATCAGTTTGGCTGCCGTGGCGCTGTAGCGGGCTTCATCGAGTAGTTTGAGTATGGCTGGCTCGGACAAGTTTCTAGATGTGGCAAGATTTTTAGCGAACTTTTGTACCTCAATTCGTCGAGAGGACGATGCCAACTCGTCGGACGGGGCATTGGGTAAATTCGTTTCAGGTGTTGGCTCGCTTGATCCAATTCGCGTGCTTACGGAGTTGGTTAAGCTTTGATTTGAAGGTGTTGGACCACTTGTAGTGGTGCAACCCGTAAAGAGCACAAAACTCAGGGCAAACAGGGATATTCGAACAAAACGAAACATAAACGTTCTCGATTAAACATTACACATTACTGGCTAGATTGGACAATTATCGATGATTTGCCTCGACTTTGTTGAATCGCATTCTGTTGTAAAGTGCATTACTTGAATGAATAATAAGATCGTCAACTAAACACCATATCCACGGATAGTATCGTCAAGACCGTATTGCTGTATGGAGACTCTATACCTTACTCATCCCTCATGTCGTTTGCACGAAATGGGGTCTTGGCATCCTGAATCGCCAGAGAGGCTAGATGCTATCGCTGATCAATTATTGGCCAGTGGTCTGGCGCAATACCTACGTGAGAAGCACGATGGGGGCGTTGCGACGCGTGAACAAATAGAGAGAGTTCATTCAAAGGAATATGTTGATCAGTTGTTCGCTTCGTCTCCGAAAGACGGCTACTTCGAGTTAGATCCAGACACTTCCCTAAATCCCCACACGATTGACGCGGCTTTGCATGCTGCTGGTGCCGGCGTTAGAGCGGTAGATGAAGTGATGCAGGGTAAGGCACAAACAGTTTTTTGTTCTGTCCGACCGCCGGGGCATCATGCCGAGCCTGCGCAGGCAATGGGTTTTTGTTTTTTTAATAATGTTGCTATTGCAGCAGCTCATGCCATGGCCGTCTATGGTTTAAAGCGAGTGGCCATTATTGACTTTGACGTCCACCATGGCAATGGTACAGAAGCGATTTTTGCAGGCGATGAAAGAGTGTTGATGTGTAGCTTTTTTCAGCACCCACTATTTCCCAACAGCGGATTCGCTCATCCTGCGACAAATATGGTTAATGTGCCTGTACCGGCTTACACCAAAGGCCCCGCGGTCAGGGAGATCGTACTCGAGCGTTGGTTGCCCCGGCTCGAAGCTCACCGCCCAGAAATGATCTTCATTTCGGCTGGATTTGACGCTCACCGAGAGGATGATATTGGCCAGTTGGGCTTAGTTGAAGCCGATTATGCCTGGATTACCTCGCAAATCGTCGAAATTGCGGACCGTTATGCTCAAGGTCGCGTCGTTAGTATTTTGGAAGGGGGCTACAACCTATCCGCTCTGGGCCGAAGTGCGGTCGCCCACATCAGAGCCCTAGCAAAGTTGTAAAATAGTGCGTTTAGGTTAAATCGGCAGGGTATTACCCCGGAGCCGTATTTCTTTGGAGACTGCTGGATGAAGGTGCTTGTGCCTGTTAAACGCGTCGTTGACTACAACGTCAAGGTGCGCGTCAAGTCGGATCAATCGGGCGTGGATATCGCCAACGTCAAAATGTCTATGAACCCTTTTGACGAAATCGCAGTTGAAGAGGCAACTCGCCTGAAAGAGGGCGGCAAGGCAACTGAAGTCGTCGCAATTTCTTGTGGTGTCGCGCAGTGTCAAGAGACCTTGCGTACTGCGATGGCAATTGGCGCTGATCGAGGCATTCTGGTGCAAACGGACGTTGAGTTGCAACCTCTGGCGGTTGCTAAGCTACTGAAGGTTGTTGCTGAGAAAGAGCAGCCACAACTCATGATTTTGGGTAAACAGGCGATTGACGATGATGCGAACCAAACCGGTCAAATGCTCGCGGCGCTTTTAGGATGGTCGCAGGCTACTTTTGCCAGCAAAATAGAGCTCGGTGATGGCGTCGCACGGGTAACCCGAGAAGTCGATGGCGGCCTAGAAACAATTGAACTGAAGTTGCCGGCTATCGTCACAACGGACCTTCGCTTGAACGAGCCTCGGTATGTGACTTTACCTAACATCATGAAGGCTAAGAAAAAACAGCTTGATACATTTACTCCCGCAGATTTGGGTGTTGATGTTGCGCCTCGTTTGAAAACGCTCAAAGTATCCGAGCCGCCAGCACGATCGGCTGGTATCAAAGTGGCAGACGTTGCTGCCCTTGTTGATAAATTAAAGAATGAAGCAAAGGTGATTTGATCATGTCCGTACTCGTCATCGCTGAACACGATAATGTTCAATTGAAAGGTGCAACGCTCAATGTTGTCACCGCTGCCAGCAAAATCGGCGGAGATATCCATGTTTTAGTCGCTGGTGCTAACGCGTCAGCCGTGGCCGCCGAGGCTGCCAAGATCTCAGGTGTTTCGAAAGTATTGTTAGCAGAGTCATCAGATTTAGCCGATGGTTTAGCCGAAAATGTGGCCGAGCAGGTCCTTGCATTGGCATCGGGCTATAGCCACATATTATTTGCGGCAACCGCTTCAGGTAAAAATGTTTCGCCTCGTGTTGCTGCAAGACTGGATGTGGCTCAGATTTCTGAAATTCAGGCGGTGGATTCCGCAGATACCTTCCAGCGTCCGATATACGCAGGTAACGCCATTGCCACGGTTCAGTCATCGGATCCGATTAAGGTAATCACGGTGCGTACAACAGGGTTTGATGCTGCAGCAACGGGTGGGTCGGCTGCGGTTGAAACGGTTGCGGCTGTTTCATCTGCTGGTCTGTCAACCTTCATAGGCCGAGAAGTAGCGAAGAGTGATCGCCCCGAACTTGCTGGTGCACGCGTCGTGGTATCCGGAGGTCGTGGTATGGGCAGCGCGGAGAACTTCAAGATTCTGGATCCGCTTGCTGATAAGTTTGGCGCGGCTCTCGGTGCTTCGCGTGCTGCTGTGGATGCGGGTTATGCTCCCAATGATTGGCAAGTCGGTCAGACCGGTAAGATCGTGGCGCCACAGCTTTATGTTGCTATCGGTATTTCTGGTGCAATCCAGCATTTGGCTGGCATGAAAGATTCCAAAGTCATTGTGGCAGTGAACAAAGATGCGGAAGCCCCAATTTTTGGTGTGGCTGATTATGGCTTGGTAGCCGATTTGTTTACAGCTGTGCCAGAAATCGTGTCTGCACTGTAATCTTTCTCGTATTGAGGCGAGTTAGCTTTCGCCGAGCTTACTAAGCTTAAAACCTGCGTCATGCTTATGCAAACGCAGGTTTTTTTTCGATATGATCACGGGTGTGTAATCGTTATCATCATCTAGCCCATTCATCCCTCTGAAGAGACGCCATGACGTTCCGCGCCCCCACACAAGATTTTAAGTTTGTTTTTGAACATTTGGCAGGTATGCCAGAGTTGCTTCAATTGCCCGCATTCTCGGCCGTCGAATCTGATCTTGTTGATGCTGTTTTGGAGGAAAACGCTAAATTCACAGAGGAAGTGATTGCCCCTACTAATTGGGATGGTGATCAACAGCCCCCCATAGTCAAAGACGGCGTAGTAACCGCTACGCCGTCTTTTAAGCCTGCTTTTGAGATATTTGCGCAAGGCGGTTGGCAAGGACTGCGCCATCCTGAGGCGTGGGGCGGTCAGGGTTTACCGAGTTTGTTAGCCACCGCAACGACAGAGAATTTGTACGCTGCGAATATGGCTTTTTCACTTTGCCCCATGTTGACTGACGGTGTGATTGAGGCTTTGCTATTGAAGGGAAGCGAAGAGCAAAAACAAATGTATGTGCCTGCGCTCATGGAGGGACGTTGGACAGGCACAATGAACTTAACGGAACCACATGCGGGATCAGACTTGTCGCTCGTGAGTTCGAAGGCCGTACCTCAGGGCGACGGCACCTATCGTTTGTTTGGGCAAAAAATTTATATCACCTATGGTGAGCATGACCTTGCTCAAAATATTATCCACCTCGTGTTAGCACGCACCGTCGACGCACCAACTGGCGTGAAAGGTTTGTCGCTCTTTATTGTGCCTAAGTTTCTCGTTAATGAAGATGGATCGTTAGGCGCACGTAATGACGTGTGGTGTGCATCTCTTGAACACAAGCTGGGTATACACGCAAGCCCAACGGCCGTTTTGCTTTATGGTGACAATAAAGGCGAAGTTGGTGCAGGAGCGATTGCGACGATGGTCGGTGAGGAAAATCGCGGTCTTGAATATATGTTTATCATGATGAATGCAGCTCGCTTTGCGGTAGGAGTTCAAGGTGTTGGTATAAGCGAACGTGCGACGCAACATGCAATTGCCTATGCTCGTGATCGTGTTCAGAGTCGTGCGATTGAGGGCTCGGCAGCAGCAGTACCTATTATTCGTCACCCAGATGTGCAACGGATGTTGACAACAATGCGCGCCCTGACCGAAGCCACGCGAGCGATCTCTTGTGCGGCGTCAGCGGCGCACGATCTGGCCGGCCATCATCCTGACGCTCACGTTCGTCAATTCAATGAATCTGTCTATGATTATCTGGTACCAATTGTTAAAGGGTTTTCAACTGAGTGCTCGCTCGAAGTGACATCTCTCGGTGTCCAAGTGCATGGTGGGATGGGATTTATCGAAGAGACGGGTGCCGCTCAGTATTACCGCGATTCGCGAATTCTCACTATTTATGAAGGCACGACTGCGATTCAAGCTAACGATTTAGTCGGCCGCAAAACAATCCGAGATGGCGGAGCTACCGCGCTAGGTATGGTTGCCAATATGCGTGCAACATTAAACGAGCTCAATGCTGCGTTATCGGAGGCGGGCCCTGCGCAACGGGCAGGCTTACAACTTATTCATGAGCAATTTGCATTGGCTGTAAGCGCGTACGAGTCCTCGGTGCACTATGTACTTAACCATGCTAAAGAGGATGTACGGGCTGTTTATACAGGCAGTGTGCCGTATTTGATGTTGGCTGGCTACGTTCATGGCGGATGGCATTTAGCCAGGGCTGCTTTGGTAGCGACACACAAACTGTCTAGCTCGAGCGATGCCTTTTTAGCTACAAAGTTTGCAACTGCAGTTTTTTATGCAAGCTATATACTGCCCCGAGCTCAAATGCTGAACTCTGCGATGCACCAAGGTGCTGTAGTGAGTCAAGCGTTGGCTCAATCGGATTTGGTATGAGTGATGACGCTTACTTTTCAAATTGCTTGATCTGTAATAAATATATTTCTTATTAGTTGTTTTTAAAGAGTTTGTTTTCAGTCAGAATAACCATGTAACGAGCAAGGAGACTCACATGACTTTACGTTTAGGCGATACCGCCCCGGATTTCGAACAAGACTCTTCACAGGGCAAGATCAGTTTCCATAAGTGGTTAGGTAACAGTTGGGGTGTTTTGTTTTCACATCCCGCTGATTTCACTCCAGTATGCACGACGGAGCTGGGCTACACGGCCAAGCTTGCTAACGAATTTGCGCAGCGAGACGTGAAGGTACTTGCGTTGTCAGTTGATAGCTCTGCTTCGCATAATCAATGGATCCCTGATATCAATCAGACTCAAGATACGGTTGTTAATTTTCCGATTTTGGCGGATGAGGACCGAAAGGTTTCGACCCTGTACGACATGATCCATCCTAATGCCAATGCGACGTTAACAGTTCGCTCGGTATTCATTATCGACCCTGCCAAGAAAGTTCGTCTCACCTTGACGTACCCGGCCAGTTGTGGGCGTAACTTTGACGAGTTGTTGCGTGTCATCGATTCACTTCAATTAACCGATAGTCATGCCGTTGCGACTCCAGTCAATTGGGAAGACGGCGATGACGTGATCATTGTCCCATCACTGAAGGATGAGGCTGAGATCGCTAAAAAATTCCCTAAAGGTTACAAGGCGTTGCGTCCATACTTACGTATTACGCCTCAACCGAACAAGTAAACGGAATTTATTCGTTTGACATTAGGTAGCGGAAACGGCCTGTAACAATTACAGGCCGTTTTTTTTGTGACAGATGTAACGTTTCTATAGTTAAACTCGGTTACAGTTTTGTACAGGTCATCTGTACCTATTTTTCGATTCAATCATATATCTACAAGCCAATATGACTATCCAGCCCAATAACCTTAAAAATTGCGCCAATGCCATCGTCAGGATTCTTGAAAATCACGGTGTTACTCATGTTTTTGGTATTCCTGGGGCTAAGATCGATAGTCTCTTTGTTGCGCTTAAGCATTCTAAAATTAAGCTTATTCTTTGCCAGCACGAGCAAAATGCAGCTTTTATGGCTGCTGCGTTTGGACGCTTAACCGGTAAAGTTGGTGTCTGTATCGCAACATCCGGACCAGGCGTTACTAATTTAACGACCGGCTTAGCGACAGCTACAAGCGAAGGTGATGCTGTCTTGGCGATTGGCGGTGAGGTACCGGTTGACGAACGTTTGAAGAAAACGCATCAATCCCTTGATGCCACTGCTTTAATGAAAGCGGCAACTAAGCTTTCGGCAGAAATCGTATCTGCTGATCAAGTGGGCGAGGTTTTGGGCAACGCGATCCGCGTCGCGGAGAGTGGGCGTCCCGGCGCTGTGTTTTTATCGTTGCCGAAAGATATTGGTCTTGCTGATTATCCCGGTGACACGAATGCGTCTTGGGGTAAGAAGCTTCCCATGGGTGCTGCGGCATCGTCAACTGTTGCAGAAGCTGCACAGATCTTGAAAACCAGCAAGCGGCCAGTAGCGATACTTGGTATGCAGTCCTCGAGTCCGGACGCACCTGAAGCGCTGATCAATTTTTTCAAGAAATCAGGCATTCCTTTTGTTTCAACTTTTCAAGGTGCGGGTGGTTGGGTTGCTGCCGCAAGTGGTGCAACTTACGCAGGACGTGTTGGATTGTTTCGCAATCAACCGGCAGACAAGTTACTTGATCAGGCTGATGCGATCCTCACGATTGGCTACGATCCGATTGAGTACGATCCGTCAATCTGGAACACCGATTTAAAGCGCCCAGTCATCAGTGTGGATTCGATTCCCGCGTATCAGGACAACGCATTCTTGCCAGTAACAGAACTGATTGGGGACATTGGGGAGTCTTTAAATGCGCTCGCTAGCGTAATCTCTACGCAAATAGATCCGGCTTTTATAGCGGTTGCCAGCGCAGCAGTTAAAGAGATTCATGACACCCTCGATGAGGGTAAGTCAATGAACAAGTTCCCCGTTCAACCGCTGAGGCTTGTGCACGAGCTCAGAAAACAAATGACGTCCGATACTCACGTCGCGCTTGATGTGGGCTCAAACTATATTTGGACCAATCGTTATTGTGCTGCGGATCATGCCCGTCAAATCCTGGTGAGCAATGGTCAACAAACGCTTGGCGTATCTATTCCTTGGGCAATCGCGATGAGCTTGTTGTATCCGGGCGAACGCATACTATCGACATCCGGTGATGGGGGTTTCCTTTTTACTGCGACTGAGTTAGCTACGGCAGTGCGTATTGGAGCGAAATTCGTTCATGTGATTTGGGATAGTGGCTCGTTCGATATGGTCGCCTTCCAAGAGCAAGCGCACTATGGCGAAACTGCTGGTATCAAGCTGGGTAGTTACGATCCCGTCAAGTTTGCCGAAGCTTTTGGCTGTAAGGGTTACAGCGTTAAATCGGCCGATGAGTTGCCGGGCATTTTTGAAGAGGCGTTCAAATCGGATGTGCCGGTGCTGATTCATGTGCCCGTCGATTACAGTCTCAACGAGCGTCTCATGCAAAATGTTATTCAGAGCTTCATCAACTAATCATCATGGCAAAGTCAAATATACCGGGTAGCCAAGCTCTTAACGTCAGTGTTTCTGAGTCGCTTTACCAGGCGTTACAAAAGCGCTGCCTTGAGACGGGCGAGACCATTGATCATTTGGTGCAAGATTCGCTAGCAAAGGCGCTTGGTGTAGAGCATCACACGCTTTATCAAGTATCAACCTCCACTGCACTTGTACAAGGCGTTTATCAAGGCTGCGTCAATGTCGGCACCATCAAATCTCATGGTGACTTTGGTCTTGGTACTTATGACGCATTAGACGGTGAAGGCCTGATGCTTGACGGTCATGTTTATCAAGCACTGGGTGACGGTACCGTGATCGAACCTGCCGACTCTGCGTCGGTTCCTTTCTGGGTTAGTACTGAATTTGAAGCGGATCGTACTGTCATCGTCGAATCGGTGAATAGTTGGGAAGAGCTTTGTTCCCAAATCGACGCGTTGCGTAACTCGCAGAATCTGTTTGCCGCTATTCGCATCGATGGCGTGTTTGATGAAATTCATTATCGAGTCGCGTGTAAGTCGGCACCCGGTACTGACTTAGTAACGGCAACCAGTCATCAGGCGGAGTTCAAACTTAAAGACGTAACAGGGACATTGCTCGGATTTTGGTCGCCTACTTATGCACGGACTTTTAATATCCCCGGATATCACTTGCATTTATTATCTGGCGATCATCGGCATGGCGGTCACGTTTTAGGTGTTCGTGCCAAGAACCTTAGGTTGCAGGTGATGGACGCCAATAATATTTCGATGGCGCTTCCGGAGTCCCCCGCCTTTCTGAAGGCTGATTTATCTGGAGATCCCTCCGCTGCACTTAGTAAAGCAGAGGGCGCGCAAAAAAAGTAATTCAATCCTTCTGCCCCGTTTAACGGAGCAAATTTAGCCATAGCTTTAAGGCAAGATCGCATCTAGACTCGTGTTCACTTCAATGAGAATAGGTTTGCGTAAGTTGAGTGCATGCTTGATGACGTCATCGATTTCAGCTTGAGTTGAGAGTCTGACGGCCTGCATACCGAAACTACGCGCTAAATCATGAAAGTCAGGATTGAAGAGCGACGTGCCACTTACTCGACCCGGATATCCGCGTTCCTGATGCAGTCGAATAGAACCATAGCTACCATTATTCGCAACCAAAAATACGATGGGTAGTTGGCGCTCAACGGCAAGGATCATTTCATTGCCAGTCATCATGAACCCGCCATCGCCAACCATGCAGACAATCGTTCGAGAGGAATCGCGTAGGCTGCAGGCGAGTGCGGCTGGTGTGCCATAGCCCATTGCGCCAGCAAGGGGAGCCATCAGACGCTGACCAGTTCTGAACTGGAAGTGTCTGTATACGGGTGCCGCGAAAGTGCCCGCGTCCAGGCAGATGGTCGTGTCTAGTGGAGCGTGCTCCATCACTGAGCGAACGACTTGTGCATAGTTAATGCCCTTTTTAGCTTCACGAGTTGGCCATGCCCACCACGCCTGAGCATGTTCACGCAACGAGCCAATCCAGTTGCTGCGATCGGCATGTTTAGCAGGAAAACTAATAAGTGTCTCTGCAAGCCTTACTGGATCGCAAACCAGACCGAAGTCTGCAACGGTATCCCATCCCACTACCCGTGAGTCTGGATAACAGTGCAAGAGCGTTTGCGCAGCCTGGGCATAACGGGGGAAAACATAGTTTTGCGTTGTTATGTCGCCTAGTCTTGTTCCTAATGCAAGAATAAAGTCACTTTGTTGGAGCGTCTCCATTTGTTTTGCAGGATTCGCCAAATTTAGGTCACCGACATAAAGTGAGTCATCATTGGCATAGATGTCGTGGCGTCGGAAGGACACCATGACAGGGAGCTCGAAGTGATGTGCCAGAGCGTTGAGTGCTTCGCGTCCGCCGGGGCAGTCGTAGGCACCGCCGGCAATAATAAGAGGGCGTTTTGCTTGATTGATCCTGTTGGCAATTTGGGTAAGGGTTGTCGTATCGGGTACACCGAATATTTGTTTGTGATTAGTAAAGGACGGTTTTGTGACGGTCTGCTGTTGAATGTCTTCAGGGATCACTATGACGACCGGTCCAGGCACGCCAGAGGTTGCGATCCTGATTGCTTTAAAAGCGGCTTGAGCTAATTGCTCGGGCGTCGTGCATTCAAATACCCACTTGGCGATTGAGCCGAACATTTTTTGGTAGTCAATTTCCTGAAATGCTTCACGGCGTAGATCTCTGGCGGCAATTTGACCAATAAGTAGAATCATCGGCACAGCGTCTTGCTGCGCAGTGTGCACTGCAATAGCGGCATTTGATGCACCAGGCCCACGGCTGACCAGGGCTACACCCGGTCGCCCAGTCAATCGCCCGTCGGCAACGGCCATATACCCGGCACCGCCCTCGTGTCTGCAAGTCACCACATCAATAGTGGGGAAGTCGACTAGCGCATCGAGTAGGCCCAGGTAACTCTCACCGGGAACCAGAAAAACCCTATCCAATCCATGGCCGGCTAGTACGTCGAAAAGGGCGTGGCTAGATGTTTTGCTTTGCATGATGGGCTTGTCTCTGAAAAGGTATTTAGTCTGTTGTGAGTGTGGCAGATCGCAACACTTGTTCAAAGACGCTGCGCTTCGAGGTGTTGTAAATAAGCATACTGTTATTGCAATCAGTACTGTATTCATGTACAGTACTGTTTATGGATTCAGTAATTGGTTTCTAAAAGATTAGTTCCAAAGCAGTTTTAAACGATTTTGTCGGTTCTAGGTCCCCGACAGCCATTTCTCATCCAAAGGTGAGAAATGGTCCCAAACAGCTAAGTACAGACAGGAGTTCAATATGCGTAACAATCAGGCGTCATTTGCAGGTAAAACTAATGTCCAATCGATCAGTAATGCCAAAGCACGGGTTATAGCAGGTCAACCGAGTTTAGGTCGTATGTTTTCCGACTTGTGTATGGTGGCAATATTTGCTGCCATGGTGCCCGGTTGTTTATGGCTAGGTAACGCTGCTGGGTTTTGATACTGGTTTTGAGGCCTTAGATTTGATACCAACATTAAAATTGTTGTAGAATCAAAGGCTTTGTTGCACATCCTCTGCCCGGCGGCGTGGTTCGAATGGTTCGAACCAGGCAAAAAGAATAGGGGTGCTTGTCTCAAGCAATCAGCTTGAGTGTGGGTATCCAACCATGCGGTAACGCAAGCTCTGAGATGCGTTCCGGCCGAGAGTACGATGTTATGGAGTTGTTATGAACCTGATTGCCCAGATTGAGCAAGAAGAAATTGCACGCCTCACCGAAGGTAAGCCTGTACCAATGTTTGGCCCCGGCGACACTGTGGTTGTTAGCGTGAATGTAGTTGAAGGTACACGTAAGCGTGCCCAGGCGTTTGAAGGTGTTGTCATCGCACGCCGTAACCGTGGCTTGAACTCTTCTTTTATCGTTCGGAAAATTTCCTCAGGCGAGGCTGTCGAACGTACGTTCCAGTTGTATTCACCTCAGATTGCTTCGATTGAAGTCAAGCGTCGCGGCGATGTTCGTCGTGCCAAGCTTTACTACTTGCGCAGCCGTTCAGGTAAATCGGCTCGTATTAAAGAGAAGCTTACTCGCAAGAGCGATGCCGTCCAGGCGTCCTGATAAGGTCTCGGCATCGGCTTCACGAGATAGTCGTGGGCCGATGCGCTCATTATTTGATCCCAAGACTCAGCCTTGGGTAGCTTCCGATCCTCCATTTCCCGCTGTTCCGGCACACGGCTTGACGCCTCATGCTTTACGGCAGGTGCTTAGCTCAAATATTGAGCGTTCTCTACATATCCCCGATGAGTCTCGCCGACGCCTGCCTGGTCGCGAAGGCACGCCTTTGGAAGCCGCGGTATTAGTGCCTCTGGTGATGCGTGAGGAAGGCGTTACAGTATTGTTGACACAGCGTACCGCTCATCTGAATTCTCACGCAGGACAAATTAGCTTTCCGGGCGGTCGCATCGACGACGATGATGTCGACGCCGTAGCAGCTGCCTTGCGCGAGACGCAGGAGGAGACTGGTTTGCAGCCCACCTTTGTCGAAGTGCTCGGAAGTTTGCCTCGGTACTATACGTCCTCTGGTTTTGCTGTGACGCCAATTACAGCCTTAATCAAACCAGGCTTTGAATTAACTCCACATGAATTTGAAGTTGCCGAAGTATTTGAAGTGCCACTGTCCTTTATTACTAACCCGGCGAATTATCGTCTGCATAGCGCGACGCTTCCAGATGGGGATGTGCGCAACTATTATTCCGCGCCGTGGCAGGGCTACTTTATATGGGGAGCCACTGCAGCCATGTTGTTTGGTATGACACAGATTTTGTCTGAAGCTCACCTACCGCGCGTTAACTAGTCATTCTATCGTTAGTAACGTTGATCATTTGCTGCCTTTGCTGCCACCAATCTCACGTACAGGGAATGTCTGGCAGGATTGATGTCTTTGCGCGTCAAAGCCTCGAGCACGCCGCACCCGGGTTCGTGTTGATGAGTGCAGTTGTAAAAACGGCACGACGATAAATATGGTGAAAACTCGGGAAAACCTCGTTCGATTTCTTCTCTGCTCAGATGCAGTAGGCCGAAGGCTTGAAAGCCAGGTGAGTCGATGAGATCACCTGCGTTATTAGGTAAATGATACAAACGGGTGCTCGTCGTGGTGTGCCGTCCCGCGCCTAGTGCCACTGAGTGAGCTTGTGTTGCTGCTAAGGCGTCAGGCACCAAAGTATTTAATAGCGTTGATTTACCCATGGCGCTTTGGCCAAGGAGTAGAGACGTTTTTCCTTTAAGTAGAGGCAGTACCCGAGCCTCTATGTTGTCTGCATCATGCGCGCAAACATCGATAATCTTGACGCCAAGTTGTGTAAACGGCTCGAGTTTTTTCCGAGCGTGCGCCAGTCCTTCAATCAAATCGACTTTATTGAGCAGAATAATTGGAGTGATGTTGGCTGACCATGCTCCCGCCAACGCCCTACCCAGAAGATCGTCAGAGAAGGGCGGCTCTACTGCAACAACGATCAAAAGTTGATCAACATTGGCTGCGAACTGCTTGCTGCGAGCTTCATCGGATCGATAGAGAAGATTCTTACGCTCGACAATGGATTCGAGCGCGCCTTCGTCGAGCCCTTGTCTTGTGACATTCACGTAGTCACCGACTGTAGCTTCGTTTCGCTTACCTCGTGGATAGCATTTGATCAATGTGCCATCTGTCAATTCGACAGAGTAGTGCCGTCCGTGCGCGCTGATCACTCTCCCTTGAATGTGCTCGGTCATTAATTTGCCAACAAGTGACGAATGCGAATTGAAGCCGGCGGGTGGCTGTCGTAGAAAGCTGAGTGAATAGGATCGGGTGTAAGCGTTGCTGCGTTGTCATCGTATAGTTTGACTAAGGCACTGACCAGATCCTTGGCATCGCTTTGCTGTCGGGCAAAGTTGTCTGCTTCGAACTCGTCCTTGCGAGAGAACCAACTGAAGATAGGCGTCAGCGCAAATGTAAATACTGGAAGCACGAGAAAGAACAAGACCAAGGCCATCGCGTCATTACGACCACCAAGTTGAGGGATGACGCCTAAGTCAGTGTAAAACCAACTCTGCTGAATCAACCATCCTAACAGCGCAAAGAAAATCAGTGCCCCAAAGAAGCCCTTGAGTAGGCGTTTAGTGATGTGGTGGTGTTTGAAATGACCAAGTTCGTGCGCCAGTACGGCAATGATTTCAGATGGATTGAGTTTCGCGAGCAGAGTGTCGAAAAATACAATGCGACGAGACTTACCAAATCCTGTGAAATACGCGTTGCCATGGGCGGAACGTTTCGATCCGTCCATCACGAATAATCCACTCAAGCTAAATCCGCAACGCTTAGCAAGCGCCTGTATTCGAGCAGCGAGATCGTCATCTGTAAGAGGCGTGAATTTATTAAAAAGTGGTGCAATCCATGTGGGAAAAATAAGTAGCGCCAGCAGATTAAAGGTGGCCCAGAGTGCCCAGGCCCACAACCACCAATAGGTGCCGGCTTGTGCCATGAGCCAGAGCACAGCTGCGATAAGCGGTAATCCAAAGGCTGCACCCACAAGTGTTCCTTTGATCATGTCCATTAGGTAGAGTCCGATGGTCATTCGATTAAAGCCAAATTTCGCCTCTAGGCGAAACTGACGATAAAGTCCAAAGGGGATGCCAATGATTCCAACTACTATGGAAACTACAACTAGCAATAAAAGCTGGCGCAGTAAATCGTTTGTCGTAAGGCTGGCCACGAATAAATCGATTTTTTGTAGACCACCCAATAGTGTCAGGCAAATTAGCACGACTGCATCGACTAGACGTTCGACGATGCCCAGTTTGGCGCGAGCGATAGTGTAATCAGCTGCTCGTTGATGGCTAGTCAGTGTTATTTTTTCAGCGAACTCGACAGGAACCGCGTCACGATTTGTCGCGACATAACGGATTTGGCGGCTAGATAGCCAAAAACGCACGAGGACATCGCCAAGGAGAAAAACAACAAAAATGATGGTGAGCATAAAGACCCTGCAACCAAGTGGCTGCTTGTGAGAAAATCATAGTTTGAACCCTGAGCCAATTATATGTCGAGCAAGCCATCACAAAACCAGTCCAAGCTCCCCAATGAGTCTCGCCTCGTGTGGCTGGATATGGAAATGACAGGTTTAAACCCTGAGGTTGAACGTATTATTGAAGTTGCAGTCGTTGTTACAGAGGCAGATTTGAGTATCGTGGCCGAAGGTCCTGTTTTAGTGATTCATCAGGAGAACACCATTCTTGACGCCATGGATAAATGGAATAAAGGCACTCACGGCAAAAGTGGACTCATCGATAAGGTCAAAGCATCTACAACTACTGAGACTGATGCTGAGTTGCAGTTAATTGCTTTCTTGTCGCAACATGTCCCTGCCGGCAAGTCGCCTTTATGTGGCAACACGGTTAGTCAAGATCGGCGTTTTATGTACAAATACATGCCTAAGCTTGAACAGTTTTTTCATTACCGCACCATCGACGTCAGCACTTTGAAGGAACTTGCGCGGCGCTGGCGTCCTGAGCTGCTAAAAGGCTTTGAGAAGCGCAGTAAACATGAAGCTTTGGCCGATATCCATGAGTCTATCGATGAGCTTAAATATTATCGACAGCACTTTATCAATTTGCCTGATGCACTTGTCGATTGACTTATCCTCACGCGATCTTCAGAGAGCTATTGCGTTACATCCCTAGATAGGCTGCCCTGACTTGCTCATTATTAATCAGATCTTGGCCAGTGCCGCTGAGTGTTATTGAACCCGTCTCCAAGACATAGCCTCGATCTGCAATAGCGAGAGCGCCAAAAGCGTTTTGCTCGACAAGTAAAATAGTCATGCCCTGTTGTTTGAGTGAGCGCACCACGTTGAAGATCTCTTGAACAAGTAGGGGGGCCAGGCCCATTGAGGGTTCGTCAAGTAATAGCATTTTGGGGCAACCCATCAAGGCTCGTCCGATAGCTAGCATTTGTTGCTGGCCACCAGACAGCGTGCCAGCAGGTAGACGGCGCTTCTCCTTAAGGACGGGAAACATGTCGTAAATTTTTTCTAAATCGCCGACAACATGCTCGACAGGTTGCGTGTACCCCCCCAACATGAGATTGTCTTCTACAGATAGTGGCCCAAAAACTTGCCTACCCTCGGGGCTCTGGCAAATACCTAATCTCATGCGCTTATCCGATCTCACTTTACTGATGTCTACGCCATCAAAAATGATGGAACCGCCTGACATGGGCTGAACACCGGACAGCGTTCTTAAAAAAGTGGTTTTGCCTGCTCCGTTTGCGCCGATTAACGCAACCGTTTCTCCGTGCTTAACTTCGAGACTAATGCCTTTCAAAGCTTTGATACGGCCGTACGCGCTTTCCATTGCTTTAACCTCTAGCAGGAAGGTCGTCGGTGCTTGAGTGATGTTTGCTTCGGACGGCATATTTATAGTTTCGTTCGATTTAATGTTGGGTGCCAAGATAGGCTGCAATTACGTCAGCGTTTTGACCGACCTCTGCGCCAGTCCCTTCTGCAAGGCGTTGGCCATAGTTCAACACCAGGATTCGATCCGAGAGATTCATGACCATTTTCATGTCATGCTCGACCAGTACAACCGTCACACCCGAGTCAGCAATTTTGCGAATGAGTTCATCAACTTCGATCGTCTCTTTTGGATTGAGGCCTGCAGCAGGTTCGTCTAGAAAAAGAATCCGTGGTTTGAGAGCCAGCGCTCTGGCGATTTCCAAGCGCTTTAAGGCCCCGTAGGGCATACTGTTCGCTCGGGCTTGGTAGTACGACTCTAGTCCTACATAGCGCATTAGCTCGGAGGATTCAATTTTTAGATCACTATCCCTGCGTGTAATTGAAGGTAATCTTAATGCGGCCTTTAGGGGGTTGCGATCTAGTCTGAGATGCGCACCGATCATCACATTCTCAAGCGCAGACATGTTCATACATATCTGCAGGTTCTGAAAAGTACGAGCGACGCCTCGACGAGCGAATTCGTCAGGGGCTTTGCCTCCAATCGATTCGCCATCTAGCAAAATTGTGCCGCTTGTCGGTTTGTATACGCCCGTGATGAGATTGAAAAGCGTGGTTTTACCCGCACCGTTCGGGCCGATTACCGCGTAAATGCTACCCGTTTTGACTGTAAAGCTCACTTTTTGTAGCGCCTTCACGCCACCGAAGTGAACAGAGAGATCATGTACTTCAAGAAGATCCATCTGCTAGGCCCCTTTATTGAATCTATTAGCCAGGGTAGGGACAAGACCTCTGGGCATAAAAATCATGCAACCCATCAATACACAGCCAAAGATTACTGTTTCCCATCCTTCGAATGAGGATAAAGCCTGTGGTAAGGCGGTAAGTAATACGGCGCCTAAAAGCGAGCCATAGATTGACGCCATGCCGCCAATCACCACCATAGTCACTAGCTCTATGGAGTGAAAGAAATCAGCGATGTTAGGTGTTACGAATCCGACATAGTGGGCGGTCAAGCTTCCCATGATGCTAGCGAAAACTGCTGAAATAACAAAAATTGATACTTTGTAGCGAATGATATTTACGCCAGCGACTTGAGCCGCTATCTCCGAGCCGTGCAAGGCACGTAGCGCCCGACCAAAGGGCGAATCAATAAGATTAAGAGATGCCCAAGTACTAAATACCAGCAGCACGGCGAATAGCCAGTACCATTGTTTTTCGCTGTCAAACTCAAATTGTCCAATACTCAGCGCTGGTACCGGCATACCGTCAGGACCGCCAGTTAGGCTTGCTTCATTACGAACGATGATATTGATGATGATGCCCAATCCAAGCGTTGCCATTGCGAGATAGTGACCTTTTAGCTTGAAGATTGGTTTGGCAACGATGGCTGCGATAAATGCGGTCAGTAGGGCAGCTGCGGCCATAGCTAAAACGGGATGCCAGCCAAAGTGCGTGGGCAGTATGGCGCTGGCGTATGCGCCGATGCCTATAAAACCCGCATGACCCAAACTGATTTGTCCTGCAAATCCGATCAGCAGGTTAAGGCCAAGGACGATCACTGCGTTGATACACATCCTGATGGCCAAATCGAGGTAAAAATTATTAGGTAAGAATTTAGGTAATACGGCGAGGATCAAGATGACCACAAAGAGACCGAGGTAAGCATTTTTTTTCATCTTCACACTCGATCGGTTGATTTGCCGCCAAACAGACCACGTGGCATGAAAAACAGGGTAGGGAAAATAAGTACAAATGGAATCGCGTCTTTGTAAGCGGATGAAATATAGCCTGCGCCCATCGCTTCGAATATGCCCACCATTAAGCCACCGACAACAGCGCCTAGACCATTACCCAATCCGCCGACTACAGCGGCGACAAATCCTTTGAGGCCGAGCATGATGCCCACATCGTAGGATGTCAGAGTAATCGGAGTGATCAAAATGCCACCAATCGCCCCCAGTCCTGCTGACATCGCGAAACTGATGAATAACACCGAGCTCGTATTGATGCCGACTAATTGCGCGGCGACAGGATTAAATGACGTCGCGAGCATGGCTTTGCCATGTCTCGTGCAATTGAAAAAGTACCAAAGCAAGGCCACGATGCAGAGGGTGATTCCCATGACCCAAATACTTTGCGGCATGAGTGTGGCACCCGAGATATGTATGGGGGTGTCGCCTGAGAATGGTGCCAGGCTGAAGGTGCCTTTTCCGAGCCATATCTGAACGAGTCCCCTAATCACTAACGAGGCTCCGATTGTGATGATAATTAGGGTGACAGTTTCTGCTCCCTTGACTGGTTCGATCGCAATTTTTTCGAGAGTCACGCCTACCAGAGCTGGTATGAGAGTTGCGAGTGCAAGTGCGACAGGTAGAGGTAGCCCTAAAGTTGTGAAATAGACCGACAGCATGCCGCCAAGCATGATGAACTCACCTTGAGCGAAGTTGATGACATGGCTAGCGTTGTATATCAGCGTAAAGCCCAGTGCCGCCAACGCATAAGTCGCACCGACCGTGAGTCCTGAAAATAAGAACTGAAGAAATTGAGCGAGCATTACAGATCTATGCCAATAAAATGATACATAAATTTATAAAAGATTAGTATTTTGTATCATATTTTGAATTAATAACTCGGGATTAACCCTCGCTTTCGAGCTATTTTCCCAACAGAGGGTCTTCGTTCTGGAAGCGTTGGGCAAGCATGGGAAGCACCATGGGTGTGGTGTCATCAGCTAGCTTCATGTTCAGATCAATGTGGCGTTCTGATGGCGTGAGCAAGCGCAGGTAGATTTCTTTGCACATTTCCCTCGCTTGATGTCCCGGCCAGTTACGCGGGAGTAGAACGTCCGGTAATTCCGGATCGCGCAGCAATAAGCGTCGGTAGTCATGGATGAGCAAAATGCGCATTAAAAAAGCATTCTCATCAGATAGCGTATTGAGTCCCTCGTGTCTTAGCGACTCAAGAATAGGGCGATAGTGCTTCGAGAATTCGACGTATGAGGCGCCAAGCTGATTCAAATTCCACGCTCGCTGCACCATATCGATGTCCCGGGCTGAAGCTTCTGAGCCTGCATCTGCTGCGATCATGGGAACG
>Ga0164296_1001312_pt1 | contig 26826 bp, 23 predicted proteins | sample GEODES057metaG_FD_113533 | JGI IMG/M metagenome (GOLD analysis project Ga0164296, IMG submission 113533) | Dystrophic lake water microbial communities from Trout Bog Lake, Wisconsin, USA - GEODES057 metaG | ecosystem: Environmental > Aquatic > Freshwater > Lake | place: USA: Trout Bog Lake...
AATTTAGCAGAAGGCCCCGACTTACTAGACATTCAGTTACAATCTTTCAGAGAGTTTTTCCAGTTAGAAACAACGCCCGATAAGCGTAATGTGGAAGGTTTGTTCCGTGTGTTTAAAGACAATTTCCCGATAACCGATACGAGAAACATCTTCGTATTGGAGTTCTTAGACTACTTCATCGACCCTCCACGTTACTCTATCGAAGAGTGTATGGAGCGTGGGCTTACTTACGCTGTGCCTTTGAAAGCTAAGCTTAGGTTGAGTTGTAACGATGAGGAGCATGTGGATTTTCAAACTATTGTTCAGGATGTATTCTTGGGTAATATACCTTACATGACTCCACGTGGCACATTCGTAGTGAATGGTGCTGAGCGTGTGGTTGTTTCTCAGTTGCACCGTTCACCAGGTGTGTTCTTTGGTCAGTCAGTTCACCCTAACGGTACTAAAATATACTCTGCAAGGGTTATTCCTTTCAAGGGTGCATGGATGGAGTTTGCTACAGACATCAACAATGTAATGTATGCTTACATAGACCGTAAAAAGAAATTCCCTGTAACTACTTTGTTGCGTTCTATCGGGTTTGAAACCGATAAAGACATCTTGGAATTGTTTGGCATGGCAGAAGAGATTCCTGTTTCAAAGAAGGAACTCGAAAAGCATATCGGAAGGAAATTAGCTGCACGTGTATTACGTACATGGGTAGAAGATTTCGTTGATGAAGATACCGGTGAAGTGGTATCTATTGAGCGTAACGAAATTGTAATGGAGCGTGACAGTGTACTTGATATGGATGGCGTGGACACTGTGATAGAAATGGAAATCAAGAGTCTTTTCTTGCAAAGGGAAGATGTTGGTGGAGATTACGCCATTATATATAATACATTAAATAAAGATACTTCGAACAGTGAATTAGAAGCGGTTCAGCACATTTACCGCCAATTGCGTGGTGCCGATGCCCCAGATAATGAAACTGCCCGTGGTATTATTGATAAATTATTCTTTAGCGACAAACGTTATGATTTAGGTGAAGTTGGTCGTTACAAAATCAATGGTAAGTTAGGTTTGGACTATCCTGTTACAAAGAAAGTACTTACCAAACAAGATATCATTGAGATTGTAAAATACCTTGTACGCCTTACAAATGCTAAAGCTGACATTGACGATATTGACCACTTGAGCAACCGTCGTGTAAGAACAGTAGGGGAGCAGTTGTACGCTCAGTTTGGTGTTGGTTTGGCACGTATGGCCCGTACAATCCGCGAACGTATGAACGTTCGTGACAATGAAGTATTTACGCCGGTTGATTTGATTAATGCTAGAACATTGAGTTCTGTTATTAATTCATTCTTTGGTACTTCTCAGTTGTCTCAATTCTTGGATCAAACCAATCCTTTGTCAGAAATTACGCACAAACGTCGTATTTCAGCACTAGGGCCAGGTGGTTTGAGCAGGGAAAGGGCAGGTTTCGAGGTTCGTGACGTACACTATAGCCACTACGGTCGTTTGTGTACCATTGAAACGCCAGAAGGACCAAACATTGGATTGATTTCAACCTTGTGCGTTCATGCCAAGATAAATGATATGGGTTTCATCGAAACTCCTTATCGTACTGTTGCAAACGCTAAAGTAAATACAAAGGATTTAGTTTATTTGAGTGCCGAAGCAGAAGAAAATGTGAAAGTGGCTCAGTCTAATTCCCCAATAGATGACGAAGGTAATTTCTTAGAAGATAAGGTTGTTTCAAGGGATACAGGTGATTTCCCAATTTTGGATAAAAATGATGTTCAATATATGGACGTTGCGCCAAACCAGATTGTTGGTTTGAGTGCTTCATTGATACCGTTTCTTGAACATGATGATGCTAACCGTGCCTTGATGGGTTCGAACATGCAACGCCAGGCTGTGCCGTTGGTAAGGATGGATCCACCAATTGTAGGTACTGGTTTGGAAGGAAAAGCTGCCCGTGATGCACGTATTCAAATACATGCAGAAGGTACTGGTGTTGTTGAATTTGTTGATGCAAATGAAATACACGTAAGGTACGACAGGAATGATTTGGATAGATTGGTTTCATTCGATGAAGATTTAGTTGTTTATAAACTAACTAAATTCGTTAAGACTAACCAAGCAACTTGTATAAACTTGCGTCCTGCTGTAAAGAAAGGACAAAAAGTTGTAAAGGGGGATTTCTTAACTGAAGGTTATGCGACTAAAGGTGGCGAGCTTGCATTGGGAAGAAACTTAGTTGTTGCGTTCATGCCTTGGAAGGGTTATAACTTTGAGGATGCGATTGTAATCAACGAAAAGGTTGTAAAGGAAGACATGTTTACTTCTGTTCACATTGATGAATATGAATTGGAAGTACGTGATACCAAGCTTGGTGAAGAAGAGTTGACTCCAGATATACCCAATGTAAGTGAAGAAGCAACAAAGGATTTGGATGAATTTGGTATTATCAGGATTGGTGCTACTATTAAGGAAGGCGATATTCTAATTGGTAAGATTACTCCTAAAGGAGAAAGTGATCCAACACCAGAAGAAAAGTTACTTCGTGCAATTTTCGGTGACAAAGCTGGTGATGCCAAAGATGCTTCTTTAAAAGCACCAAATGGTACAGAAGGCGTTGTTATAGACAAGAAGCTTTTCCAAAGGGCTAAGAAAGATAAGAACAGTAAGGTAAAGGAAAAGGCTCAATTGGAGAAGGTTGAAAGAGCGCATCAGGTTGTTGTAGAAGAAATAAGAGAGAATTTATTGAGTAAACTTCAAGTGTTGTTGAAAGATAAAACATCTCAAGGAGTAAGTAACAACTTTAATGAATCTCTAATTGGCAAGGGTGCTAAGTTCAATCAAAAGAATATTACATCTATTGATTTTGCGAATGTTAATCCACTTGGATGGACAGGAGAAGCTGAAACCGATCATTATATCAATGTATTGTTGCACAACTATACCATTAAATTTAATGAAGAGTTGGGTCGCTACAAACGTGAGAAATTCAATATTTCTATCGGTGATGAGTTGCCAGCGGGTGTATTGAAGTTGGCTAAGGTTTACATCGCTGTTAAGCGTAAATTGAAGGTTGGGGATAAAATGGCAGGTCGCCACGGAAATAAAGGTATTGTTGCGAAGATTGTTCGTCAAGAAGATATGCCTTTCATGGAAGATGGAACGCCAGTAGATATTGTATTGAATCCATTGGGTGTACCTAGTCGTATGAACCTTGGACAGATTTATGAAACTATACTTGGTTGGACAGGTCTTAAGCTAGGTCTTAGATTCGCTACTCCGATATTTGATGGTGCCAGCACTACACAAATTGAAGAATTGTGTGTAAAAGCTGGTATACCAAGAAACGGACATACTTATCTGTATGATGGTGAAACAGGTAACCGTTTTGACCAAAAAGCAACCGTAGGTGTTATTTACATGATTAAACTACACCACATGGTTGATGATAAGATGCACGCTCGTTCTATCGGACCATACAGCTTGATTACCCAACAACCTTTGGGTGGTAAAGCTCAGTTTGGTGGTCAGCGTTTTGGCGAAATGGAAGTTTGGGCTTTGGAGGCTTATGGTGCTTCAAGCATCTTGCAAGAACTGCTTACACTTAAATCAGATGATATCATAGGTCGTGCAAAAACGTATGAAGCTATCGTTAAGGGTGAAAACATACCAAGGCCAGGCATCCCTGAATCATTCAATGTATTGGTTCATGAGTTGAGAGGTTTAGGTTTAGACTTGAAATTTGAATAATTCATTGTCTTAATTAATATTAAAAAGGTGCTTCCAGTTATTGGAAAGCACCTTTTTAATTTATCCATACGAATAAACCTTTTTATACTATATTTTCGCAAACTTACCCAATCACAAAATAATTAGCTTAATGGAGTATCAGCAATACCGTCACATATCCTTCGACTTATGGTTAACCTTGATCCAATCTAATCCTGATTACAAGCAAAAGAGGAACAGATTGATGATAGACTTCTTTGGAATTGAAGTTGCCCCTGAAATTGTTGATGAAACCTACAATAAGTACGACATTCTTTTTAATAGAATCAATGAAATCACTGGTGGGAACTTGGATTGTTATGAGATGTGGCTGGTGTTTTTAAGTGAAATGAATGTGGACATCAAGAACATAAATGTTCAATTGCTGCAAGAATTTATTGATGAAACAGAAAAGCTTTTCTTTGAATATAATCCCACTCTGCTTGATAACAAAACCCCTCAACTTTTTGAACAATTGGTGAATGAAGGGCATACTTTGAGTCTGCTTTGCAACACTGCTTTTACTAAAAGTGATTTTCTTAGAAAACTACTGGAGCATCTCGGTGTAGCCAAATACCTAAGTTTTCAGTTGTATTCTGATGAGATGGGCTATTCCAAACCTAATATAAAAGTGTATGAACAACTTTTTACTGAGGTAAGTAAAATAAAATCAATTACTAAAAATGACATATTGCATGTCGGTGATAATCACATAGCGGACTTGGGCGGTGCACAAAACTTCGGCATTAACGGCAGGTTGCTATTGCCTGGAGAAACTGTAGTCACTATCTTTAAAGGTTAATCAATGGATTTACTGCAACTCTTACAAAATATTATTGATCGTCCATTGGGTGCAATCTTGATAGTTGGCAATCTGATTATCATTGAAAGTCTGCTTTCTGTGGATAATGCTGCTGTTCTTGCGACTATGGTAATGGATTTACCAAAGTATAAAAGGAAAAAGGCATTAAAATATGGTATTATAGGTGCGTATATATTTAGGGGAATTGCTTTGTTGCTGGCTTCTTATTTAGTTAAGTTTTGGTTTTTGAAACCATTGGGAGGAATGTATCTTGTTTATCTCGTATGGGATTGGTGGCAAGAAAAGATGAAGGAAGATGAGGACGAACCAGAAATAAGCAAGCATGATAAATGGATATATAAAAAGATAACCAAGTTGATTGGTGGCTTCTGGGCTACAGTTATTTTGGTGGAGCTGATGGATGTTGCTTTTTCCATTGACAATGTATTTGCCGCTGTTGCTTTTTCAAATAACATTTTACTAATATGGCTAGGCGTTTTTATTGGCATCCTAGCAATGCGGTTTGTTGCGCAAATATTTGTTGACCTTATGGAGCGATACCCTTTCCTAGAAACCTGTGCATTTATTGTTATCGGTATTCTTGGAATCAAATTGTTATGCTCTATTCCAGAACATTTTTATCCTCAATCTACTGTAAGTCTATTTCTTGATAGCAGAGAGGCCGATTGGATTACTTCTGCTTTTACAATCAGTGTGTTTATTCTTCCTTTCTTGATAAGACTACTGTTTTATCACCCTAAAAAGGATAAGGATTTGGATATTTAAAAGTCACCAAACTGCCAATTTTTCCCTTTTCCTTTATTGGCAGACAAATTGAACAATCAGCAGCACAATAATAATTATTATGGAAGATAAAGAAATACTAGAAAAGAACGACACAATCAACGAAACTTTAGAGAACAACACTGACGAAAATGCAGCCTCTACAAATGCCCCGGAAGTAAGTGAAGTTGAAAAGTTAACCGCTGAGTTGGCCGAGCAAAAAGATAAGTACTTGCGTTTGATGGCGGAGTTTGATAACTTTAGAAGAAGAACCGCAAAAGAACGTTTGGAATTGATTCAAACTGCAGGAAAGGACATCGTTGTTAGTTTATTGGATGTATTGGATGATTGTGACAGAGCAGAAAAACAATTAAACTCTAATGCTGACATTGCTGTGCAAAAAGAAGGAATACAACTTGTATTTAATAAAATCAGAAGTACTTTACAGGCAAAAGGGGTAAAAGCTATGGAAAGCATCAATACAGATTTTGACACAGAAAAGCACGAGGCCATTACTGAAATACCTGCTCCTAATAACAAAATGAAAGGTAAGGTATTGGATGAAGTAATGAAAGGATATTACCTGAATGATAAGATTGTGCGCTTTGCAAAAGTAGTGGTGGGAAAATGAGATTTGATTAATTAATAACAAATAACCCCCTTGATATTTTTGAGGGTAAGTAATTATGAAGAGAGATTATTACGAAATACTGGGTGTTTCTAAAGGTGCATCTGCGGATGAAATAAAAAAGGCATACCGTAAGGTGGCTATGCAATACCATCCTGATAGAAACCCAGGAGACAAGGCATCTGAAGAGAAATTCAAAGAAGCCGCAGAAGCCTATGAAGTACTGAGCGATACTGATAAAAAGGCTAAATACGATCGCTTTGGTCACCAAGCTTTTGGTTCTGGCATGGGCGGTGGTGGTGCACGTGGCGCGTCCAACATGGAAGACATATTTAGTCAGTTTGGGGATGTCTTTGGGGATGATGCTTTTGGTAGTTTCTTCGGAGGAGGTAGGAGAGGAGGTGGCGGAGGTCAAAGAACAAGGGGACAACGTGGCAGTAACCTTCGCATCAAGATGAAACTTACGCTAGAAGAAATTGCTACTGGCGTGACAAAGAAAGTAAAAGTAAAAAAGAATGTTATTTGTAATACTTGTACCGGTAGTGGTGCTAAAGATAAAAACAGTGTACAGACTTGCCATACTTGCCACGGAAGTGGGCAAGTGAAAAGGGTTACGAATACTTTCTTAGGTCAGATGCAAACTGTAACTGCCTGTCCAACTTGTCATGGAGAAGGGCAAACCGTTACAGCAAAATGTACTGCCTGCCGTGGTGAAGGAAGGGTTTATGGCGAAGAGGAAATAAGTATTGATATACCCGCAGGTGTTCAGGAAGGTATGCAATTGAGTATGAGTGGGAAAGGAAATGCTGGTGAAAGAGGCGGCCCCAATGGTGATTTGATTATTCAGATAGAAGAAGAATCACATCCTGAATTGCACAGAGATGGATTGAATGTGGCTTACGACCTTTATATTTCTTTCCCTGATGCTGCTTTTGGTACAAGTGTAGAAGTACCAACCATTGATGGACGGGCAAAGATAAAAATACCGGCAGGAACACAAAGTGGAAAGATATTTAGGCTTAAAGGAAAAGGTTTCCCAGAAGTGCAGGGATACCATAGAGGCGATGAATTGGTCTATGTGAATGTTTGGACGCCACAAGATCTAAGTAGTGACGAAAAAGCTATTCTTGAAAAGTTGAACAACAGCAATAATTTCAAACCAAGACCTGACAAGAACAACAAGAGTTTTTTTGAAAGGGTAAAGGAAGCGTTTAACTAGATATTAGATAGTAGATATTAGTTATTAGACAATAAAAGCCCTTTAAGAAAAATCTTCAAGGGCTTTTTTATTACTACTTGCTTATTTTATTAAAATAAAACTACCAATTCCTATTTTTTTCTTCTTCCTAGGATATTCAAATGAGTTTCTTGAATATCCCAATAACCTTAAAAGATATTCATCTAACTTATTCGGATATTCAAAAGACCTTCATAAATATACAAATTATCTGGGTGCATAAAACTTTTTCGCTAAATGAGTTTCGTGGAGACACGAAACTCGGCGTGCTGCTTCGATTCGTGTACTCACGAAGCGAAAAAGTTTTATGCACCCAATTATCTTGCCTAGCAGATAATTCCTTATTTTCATCCTCAATTAATCGAATTGATAAATGCAACCTCCACAACGCTACATTGCTCATCTTGACTTGGACAGCTTCTTTGTAAGTGTGGAGTTATTGAACAATCCTAGCTTGAAAGGCAAGCCGATTATCGTCGGCGGCTCCAAGGAAAGGGGAGTGGTTAGTACTTGTAGTTACGAAGCGAGAAAGCTTGGGGTGCATAGTGCAATGCCTATGAAAAAGGCAATGGAATTATGCCCTGAAGCGGTATTGGTACAAGGTACAAGGGGTGAATACAGTAGATATTCAAGGTGGGTAACTGATATTATAGCGGCAAAAGCACCTTTGTTTGAGAAAGCTAGCATCGATGAGTTTTATATTGACCTTACGGGAATGGATACATTCTTCAATCCATATCAATGGACAATAGATTTACGTGAAGAAATAATTAGCAAGACCCAATTGCCCATTTCATTTGGGTTGGCGAGCAATAAAATGGTAGCTAAAATAGCCACAGACATGGCAAAACCCAATGGCTACCTGTTTGTACAACCCGGTTCGGAGCAGGCTTTCTTGGCACCATTACCTGTAAATAAGTTTTCGGGTGTGGGAGATGTTACTTATCAATCGTTGAAAGCAATGGGGATATATTTGATTGGTGATATATTGAAAGTGCCACTCAGTATTTTGGAACAAAAACTAGGCAAATGGGGCGTTGATTTATATTCAAAAGCACAAGGCATTCACAATAGTATAGTTGCAAATTATCATGAGGCAAAATCTATTTCTACTGAAAATACATTTCATGAGAACTCGATTGACATGAACTTTTTGTTGACCGAATTAGTTCGAATGACGGAAAGGGTTGCATTTGAATTAAGAAAAGATGAAAAATTAGCTGGATGTATTGCAGTAAAAATAAGGTATCCAGATTTTGAAACAACAACTAAACAGGCTACTATAAACTTTACTTTCTGCGATGACGAATTGATTCCTGCCGCAATAAAACTCTTTCATCAACTATATAAAAAAGGTAGGCCAATAAGGTTACTTGGTGTAAGATTGACTGAATTTACAAACCATGCACTGCAAGGAAGCCTGTTTGACAATCCCGAAAAGAAGGCAAACCTGTATAAGGCAATCGATGGGGTGAAAAACAAATACGGGAAAGGGGCATTGCAAAAGGCTAGGGGAAAAGTTGACGAAAGGAATAAGTTGTAAGTGGGGTATAACTTAAATTTTAGTTTTATTTGTAAATAATATTTGTTGAGAAAAGGCGATAAAGGTTGTTTCCCTCAATTATAGTATAAAAGAAAAGACAATGAAAAGCATTTTTACATTGATAATAGGATTGATGTTGGTTATTGCTTCCAATGCCCAATTGATGAAAGAAAAAGAGGTCTTTACCAAAGCAGATACTCTTCGTGGAAGCAACAATGAATATAGGGATTGGTGGGATGTACTGAATTATGATATCGCTGTAACACCAGATTATAAAACAAAAACAATCGATGGGATGTGTTTTATCACATTCAAGGTATTGAAAGAAGGTAAAATAATGCAGATTGACCTTCAAGATTCGTTGATAATAGATTTTGTAACTATTCAGACCATTGGTAAAAGGGATAAGTCAACCGCCTTTTACAGTGATATTGTCAATTGTAATACAATCAAGCAAGATGGTGTTTATTATGTAAGTATTCCTGCTTTGAAAGTAAATTATACAGAGCTTTTAAAAATAAAATATCATGGCAAACCCCGAGAAGCAGCAAATCCTCCTTGGGATGGTGGTTGGATTTGGACAAAAGATAGTTTAGGCAACCCATGGATGAGTTTAGCTGCACAAGGTTTGGGGGCAAGTAGTTGGTTTCCTTGCAAAGACATCCAAAGTGACAAGCCTGATTGTGGTATAAAACTATCAATTCTTGCTCCTGATACCCTTAATGTAATCAGTAATGGCAGACTGGATCATGTTTGGGATAAAATTGATACAAGATTGAGAAAATGGAGAGTCGGAAACCCCATTAACACCTATGATATTGTCCCTTACATAGGCAAATACACAAACTTTACTGATACTTTAATAGGAGAGGGAAATAAGCTTGATTTGAGTTATTGGGTATTGTCCTATAACATAGAAAGAGCCAAGAAACAGTTTGCACAAGTGAAGCCGATGCTCCATTGTTTTGAGTATTGGTTTGGCAAATACCCCTTTTATGAGGATAGTTACAAATTGGTGGAAGCACCCTACTTAGGGATGGAGAACCAAAGCAACATAGCGTATGGCAATGGATACCAAAATGGATACAAAGGCAGGGATTTGAGCCATAGCGGATGGGGATTGAAGTGGGATTTTATTATTGTACACGAGAGTGCGCACGAATGGTGGGGCAACAGCATCACCAGTAAAGACATTGCCGATATGTGGATTCACGAAAGCTTTGCCAACTATGCCGAAACGCTATATACCGAATGGTTGTATGGCAAGGAAGCTGGCGCGGATTACTGTGTTGGCACAAGAAAGAATATTCTGAACGACAAACCCATCATTGGGCCTTATGGAGTGAACAAAGAAGGCAGTGGCGACATGTATTACAAGGGCGGAAACATGATAAATAACATCAGGCACATCATTGACAACGATAGTCTTTTTAGAAATATACTACGAGGATTGAATACTGAGTTCTACCACCAAACAGTAACCACACAACAAATAGAAGGTTACATTATTAAACAATCAGACATTGATTTTCAAAAGACTTTTGACCAATATTTAAGAACTACTCAAATTCCTAAGCTAATATTTTCCATCGATAAAAAGGCTATGAAAGTAAATGTTCATTGGACTAATTGTATTGATGGGTTTGATATGCCCATAACGATTCCTATTACTTCAAAAAGATTGAATATCACCACAGAAAAGCAATCAATCCCCCTTACAAAAGAAGAAATAGAGTGGTTTACTGCAAAGAATTTGTTGAGGAATTATTATATAGAGGTTAGTGAATAGTTATTAGAGGTTAATGATTAGTGATTAGTGTTTATTCAACATCTTTATTAGGCAATTCAACACCTTTTAAGGACAATTTCTTTCGAAATTATATTATAAAGGTGTTGAATTATGTCATTTAGGTGTTTAATTGTTCTTAAAGGGTGTTAAATTAAGAAGAAAATGTGCGCTATACTGCACCTATGAGTTTATATCGAACGGGTTTGCTTAAATGGATTAATCCCTTGCCTTTAATCTCTAACCATTAACAACTAATCATTAACCACTATATTTACAGCCTGTAATAAATAGTCTTTTATGGAAATAATTCACGTTAGTGCCGAGTGTTATCCTGTTGCAAAAGCAGGTGGATTGGGAGATGTTGTTGGTGCATTGCCAAAATATCAATGCAAGGCAGGGCATTTTGCCAAAGTGGTGATGCCTATGTACCGCACCAAGTTTTTATATGACAATGAATGGGTGGTTGACCATAAAGGACATGCCTACTTAGGCGAATATCGATTTGACTTCACCATTATAAAAGAAAAGACTAATAAATTAGGATTCGATTTATACCTAGTGGACATCAATGGATTGTTGGACAGGGAAAAAATATATGGTTATTGGGACGATCCTCAGCGTTTTATTGCTTTTCAGATTGCTGTGTTGACATGGTTAAATTCTTGGCAACACCAACCTGATGTGATTCATGTGCATGATTATCACGCAGGATTGATACCGTTTATGGTAAAGAATTGTCATGCATTCAAAAAGCTAGCATTTGTAAAAACAGTGCTTACGATACATAATGCACAGTACCAAGGTAATATTGGATGGGACAAATATCACTTCTTGCCTGCTTTCGACAGCTTCAAATGGGGCGACTTAGACTGGAATAATAATATTAATCCACTTGCAAGTGCCATTAAATGTGCTTGGGCAGTAACAACGGTTAGTCAGAGCTATATGAACGAATTGCGATACAAAAGCAATGGGCTAGAAGCACTATTTGAATATGAAAAAGGAAAGTGCAGGGGCATATTGAATGGCATTGACAACGAAGTATGGAACCCTGAAACGGATAGTTACCTATATAATAACTTTACGGTTAAGGGGGTGACTGCCGGGAAGAAGAAAAACAAGAAAAAGATATGTGAAGAATATGGTCTGGATGAAAAACTGCCACTTTTTGTATTTATAGGAAGGCTGGTAGGGGAGAAGGCGGCTGACATATTGCCTGGAGCATTCAAAAATGTATTGTATCACCAAGCAGGAAAGGCTTGTTACATGATTTTGGGAAGTGGAGACAAGAATGTGGAAAGGGAACTGTATAATATTACCGAGCATAACAAGGGGTATTACAATACTTTTATTGGTTATGATGAGGCATTGAGCCACAAACTGTACGCCGCCGCAGATTTTTTATTGATGCCAAGCCGAGTTGAGCCATGTGGGCTGAATCAGATGTACGCCATGCGCTATGGAACGGTGCCAATGGTTAGAAGAACCGGTGGATTGATAGATACTGTAAAAGATATGGGTGATTGGGAAGGCTTCGGGATACTTTTTAACAATGCTACGGTAGATGATATTGCTCATTCAGTTTACAGGGCTATTGAAGTGTATAAAAACAAGACTCAAGTGGAGTGGATGCGTAAACACATGATGCAAATAGACCATAGTTGGGAAAGCGTTGTAGAAGCTTATACAAGCGTGTATTGAGAAAAGTGTTGTTTAAGGAATTCTACTTCGGCAACTATATTCTCAATGGCTTTAATTAATAAAGCCTTATCAGAATCAGCGAGGTCTTGAATGATTTTTGATAGTTCTGCAAGTCTAGAACAACAAGATGATTGTGCAGTGCCTTTTAATTTATGGGCAACTAAACGCAGCCCATTTACATTCCCATTTTCAACATGGTTTTTCATCTCATCTATCATAATAGACGTAGGCTGCTCTAGATTGTTTTTGATTAAAGCAAGTATTTGGCCTATTGCAACTTCATTATTTCTTAGACGACCTTTAAGTTGTTCGATGTCAAAATGAATAAATAAATCTGTGGGGTTGTCCAATTGTTTTATTCTTAATTATATTAATTATTATCATAGTTGTTCATGGAAAAGGAGCTACTAAGGAACAAATGCCTTGTACAAAATACTTCTGCCAGAAGATTCCAGTGAGTATGTTTCTCCGGGTAAGATAGCAACTACTTCACCTTGTTTTATAGTAATGCTTCTACTGCCTTTCAATTCAGCCCCACCTTCTATTGCTATTATTATTTCGAATGAAGTAGCAGTCGATTCATGCTTGCTATTATCAAGCGATACTTTCTTTATGCCAAAGTCAGGCACAGGGCAAGGGTATAAAACCTCGTTGTTTCCCACGTCCTTCCCTGTCATTACGTTGGGTATCACCGCTTCAAACAAGGTATGCTTTAATAATTCTGGAACATCGATGTGTTTAGGTGTAAGTCCGCCACGCAATACGTTGTCACTGTTTGCCATCAATTCAACATTCTGCCCTTCCAAATAAGCATGAGGTATACCAGCACCCTGAAACACGGCTTCACCGGGGATTGCTTTTACTATATTGAAGAAATAAATAGAGAATATGCCCTTGTCAATATTCTTAATTTCCTGACCATCTTCAAACAGTTTACATACCCACCAACCAGCATCGGCTTTCGTCAATTCGTTATTGGCTTTCCTCCTTAGTTCCCTTTCCACCAACGTCACCAACATATTATCAATATCCACTTGTCCCATTTCCATCACAAACTGGTACAATCCTTTATAACCATCTTGCTTGAATAAGCCAATCAATACATTAAACTCCTGAACGTCTTCTAAGGTTTTTAATAATAGGTTCTCCGATTTAAACCCATGCAACAACCAGAATTCACTTAGTGCAACCATCACTTCTGGTTTATGGTTTCTATCTTTATAGTTCCTATGTGGAGCATTAATCGGTATCCCTGCTGCTTCTTCTGCATCAAAGCCTTTTTCTGCCTCCTTTTTTGTAGGATGCACCTGAATTGAGAGCATATCTTTTACATCCAATATCTTAAATAGGTATGGCAATTCACCAAATCGGTCATAGACTGCACTAGTAATAGTTTCAGAAGGATTATTAGTGATATATTCGTTTAATGAAACGCTATTTTCACCATCACTGATGATGGAAGAAGCAGAAGGGTGGGCGCCCATCCAATATTCAGCGCAAGGTTTGTGCTCAGTATTTTCGAAGCCTAACAATTGTGGTATGTAATTATATCCACCCCAAGCATAATGTTGTACTTTTCCTTTTAACCGAAATGATTTACCTGTTAGACTCATAATTTATTATTTTAAAAAAATCGAATATACGTGAAGAATAAAGATGTTGGCGACAAAGGTGAGGCAATAGCTGCTAACTTTTTGCAAAAAAATGGATTCATTATAATAGAAAGGAATTGGAGGCACAAGCATTTGGAGGTAGACATTATTGCCAGTGAAAGTAAGAAGCTACATTTTGTAGAGGTGAAAACAAGAACGAATACTAAATACGGACATCCAGAAGAGAGTATCAGTCAAGCAAAGATGAATCACCTAAAAGTGGCCGCCGAAGCATATTTGTTTCTTAATCCAAAATGGGAAATGATCCAATTCGATGTAATTTCTATCATGATAACAAAAGAAAAAGAAGAAATATTTTTAATTGAGGATGTTTTTTTCTGATTCTGGGGGGCTTTTGGCTCTGTCCCTTTTCTTTTTTGCCAATAGTTCAAGATATTGTTGCTCATTCATTTCCCACTTATAGTTTTTATAGAACCACGACATAAAAACCACGATACAAACCAGTGCAATGCTAAAGACTGTACCACTCATTTTGCTGTTTGCTTCCATATTTGCTCTTTGATACCATCCTGTCACTAACAATAGCACTATGGCAACGACTATCATCAGCCCTCTTGAAAGACCTTTTAGGTATTGTTTAAACCCTTTTTTTTCCGATAATCTATTATTCTCCCAATAGATTAAAAATTTTTCCTCTTGTTCTGTAAGCATATTGCAAAACTAATTGATAATTTCATAATTAAATTCTACCTAAATTGTACATTATTAAATAAATTCTAATATTTTCGCCTTTTAAACTAATCATTAATGGAAGCAGCAAAAACTTGGTTGTATTTACTTTATTGGGTTGCTATTGCGATTGGGGGCTTCTTCTTTTTTGACGAGAATTTCTTTATTGGGTCGCTCATGAGGGCAGCGCTGATGCCTATACTAGCAGTTTATTTATATGTAAGCCTTAAGCCAACGCATTCTATTACTTTAAAATTCTATTTTTTTTCAGCAATTTTAGTCTTGTGGGTATCTGATATATTTAGGATATACATAAATCCTGAAATTACCGACACAAACTCAAAAGACCCTGCTTTGGTAACAAGCCTTTATATATATTCATTATCTGGTGTGTTATATACGCTGGCTTATTATAAGGTAAGAAAACTGAAATGGAACAAAGCAACTTTTGCCTCTATAGCTTTTATTGTTGGGGTAGCAATTATTTATTTCTTATATTTTAAGTTCATCAGCAAATCGATAATCAAAGATTTTAAGACACCGTTTGTTGTTCAGATGGTTAGCCTTATTTTTCCTTTGGCTTGGGCTGCAAATATTGGCGATAGCAATAGCCGCAAGAAGTTGGCTACAAATTACTTTCTACCTGCTTGTATTTTGGCAATTTCATCTGCTGCATTGTTTGCTTTCAATAAATACAAATTATTTCAACCTAAGCTTGATGCTGCTGTATTGATATTTTACGGGTACGCCCAAGTTTTGAATATAAATGGCTTCCGGAAGACATCTAAATAGGCCTAAACTACCCATTCTACAATTTCGTTTGCCCAATCTTTTCTAAAGTTGGTGGATACCCTGATATAATTGTCGGTATATCCTTCCATTATTCCATTCTTGTCAAATATTTCAAATAAAACCTTGCGTTGTTTCCCTAAATGTTGTTGGGTAAAGTATTGCAATTTCATAAAACTAAGGTTCCTCAACGTTTTGTTTCGTTCATTTCTTGTATGGATTGGAACGACTGGGTTCATTTTTATGGCATCGGTATCTGGCCTTTCAGAATAAGTAAATACGTGCAAATAAGAAACGTCTAGGCTATGCAGAAAGTCAAAGGTCTCTTTAAATAGTTCATCGGTCTCTCCCGGAAATCCCACAATTACATCCACGCCAATGCTGCAATGGGGCATAAATTGTTTTATCAATGCTACTCTTTCTGCATACAATTCCCGCTTGTACCTGCGCCTCATCAATCCCAAAATAGTGTTGCTACCACTTTGAAGGGGAATATGAAAATGTGGCATTATCCTTTTACTATTCGCCACAAATTCTATTATTTCATTCGTCAAAAGGTTGGGTTCAATCGATGAAATCCTGTAACGTTCAATCCCTTCTATCCCGTCCAATTCTTTCAGGAGGTTCAAAAAGTCTTCGTTGTTTTTCTTGTTTCCATCCGGTCCTTTGCCAAAGTCTCCCAGGTTTACGCCTGTCAGTACTATCTCTTTCACGCTTGTTTTTGCAAGTTCTTTTACCGTTTTCACAACGTTTTCTATGGTGTCGCTGCGGCTTTTGCCCCTTGCCTTTGGTATTGTGCAGAACGAGCAGGTATAATCGCAGCCGTCTTGCACTTTCAAAAAGGTTCTTGTACGGTCGTTGGCTGAGTATGAGGCATTAAAACCCGTTACTTCTTCAATCTCGCAACTACAAATTTTGGTGCTGTCGCCTTTTGATAATTCAGATATATGTTGTACGATATTAAACTTTTCGGCGGCCCCCAAAACTAGGTCAACTCCCGGTATCGAAGCTATTTCTTGGGGCTTCAATTGGGCATAACATCCCGTAATTACCACCAAACTTTCTGGTGCTTTTCGTTGGATTCTCCTTACCAAATGTCTACATTCCTTGTCGGCATTATCCGTAACAGAGCAGGTATTTATGACATATACATCGGCTGTTTCTTCAAAATCAATCTTCTTGAAACCTTCATTTTCCAATAACCTCGATAAAGTAGAGGTTTCGGAAAAATTAAGTTTGCACCCCAAAGTGTGAAAAGCTACCGAACGTTGTTTTTGCATCGGGCAAAAGTAACTATCTATTACGAATAAGAAATCAGGGGGTAAGCTACCAAATTGGGTTTAAAATTCTATTATTGATTTGAATAAGAGAAAAACTTTTGTCACGGAAGCCTAAGCTTTTACCACGGAAGCCTAAGCTTTTATCACGGAAGCCTAAGCTTTTGCTACGGAAGCTTAAGCTTTTACCACGGAAGCTTAAGCTTTTACGACAGAAGCTTAAGCTTTTACCACGGAAGCTTAAGCTTTTGCTACGGAAGCTTAAGCTTTTACGACAGAAGCTTAAGCTTTTGCGACAAAAAGGATAGCTTTTAGAAAGACAAATAGGGTAGCTTATTCTTTCAATCTACATTGAAACTCACATCTTGCTAATAAATAATCATACGTCTTTATGATAATAAGCCATTGTTATTACTAATATTGTTGATTAATTCGAATTGATAACGGATAGAAAAGCAGATAAATGAAAGTATTCAAATTTGGTGGGGCAAGTGTACAGGATGTAGACAGGGTAAAGAATGTAGCGAATATCCTTTCGGAATTTAGGGATGAGAAATTAGTGATAATTATATCCGCAATGGGCAAAACAACCAATGCCTTGGAGAAAGTTGTTGATGGATTTTTTAGTGGGAATAAAGAGCAGGCGTTGCAATTGTTCAATAATGTGAAACAGCAACACCTCACGATGGCAAAGTATTTACTCGTTACCCATTACAACCCTTGCTATGCACAATTGAATGATTTTTTTACAGAGGTTGAATGGCTTTTGCACGATAAACCGGTTAGGGAATACGATTATTACTACGACCAAATTGTTTGTGTAGGCGAGTTGATGAGTACTTGCATAGTGAGTGCTTTTTTGAATGAAGTTGGGATAAAGAATGTTTTGTTGGATGTAAGGGACATTGTACGTACCGATAACAACTTCCGTGATGCGGCCATCGATTGGAAGCATACGACCAAAGCTGCTACCGAAATGATTGATTTTGATAAAGCCAATATATATATTACACAAGGATTTATTGGCTCAACGGACGACAATGAAAGTACCACACTTGGTAGGGAAGGGAGCGATTATTCGGCTGCAATATTTGCCAATATCTTCAATGCCGAAAGCCAAACAATCTGGAAAGATGTGGCTGGGGTAATGAATGCAGACCCAAAAGCTTTTCCAGAAGCAGTGGTTTTAAGTGAATTGAGTTTTGACGAAGTAATAGAAATGGCCTACTACGGAGCGCAAGTAATTCATCCAAAAACAATAAAGCCATTGCAAAACAAAGGTATCCCCTTGCACGTAAAATGCTTTTTGGATAGTAACTTACCCGGTACAACCATCAATAAAAAACAAGTAAAGCACCTACCGCCTATTTATGTGGTGAAGCAGAAGCAGGTGCTTGTACACCTGCACAGCCAAGACTTTTCTTTTGTGGGCGATGAACCAATCATTGCTTTATATCAAATATTCAAGGATATAAAAATAAAACCAAACCTTATCCAAACTGGGGCTGTAAGCCTACAGTTGTGTGTGGATGACCGAACAGATAAGGTGGAACAATTGGCAAGTGCAGCCTCTGCAATCTTTGATGTTCAGATAGAAAAGGGGTTGGAATTACTTAGCATCAGGCATTATGACGATGCCATCATTGCTAGATTAACCGAAGGGAAACAGATAGTTCTAGAACAGAAAACAACTGATACCCTACAAGTCCTTTACAGAAGCTAAGGAAAAAGCTAAAGGGGAAATTATAATGTGGCTAAAAATGACTTTATCCTTCCTTGAAGCTCATTAGTAACGGGAGTGAGGGGAAGCCTGAGTACGTTTTCAATCAGGCCTTTTTCATAAAGAAAAGCTTTTATGCCAGCAGGACTGTTTTCTTCAAATAGGAGTTTGTCGGCATCCAACATTGTAAAATGGATGTCTCTTGCAGCGGCAAAGTTGCCCATTAAGCATAGTCTTATCATTTCAGAAAAAGCCTTCGGAAAAGCATTTGCGGATACACTGATAACACCATCGGCACCACAAGCTATTTGGGGAAGAACTAGGGCATCATCGCCACTTACAACTAAAAAGTCAGCAGGTCTATTTTTAAGCAAGTACATAAATTGATTCATATCATCGGATGCCTCTTTGATACCCGCAATATTGGATACTTCATTAGCCAAACGAATGGCAGTTGAGGCGTTCAAATTTCTACCTGTTCTTCCCGGAACATTATAAAGAAGCAATGGAATGGGGGATGCCTCAGCTAATAATTTATAATGTTGGAATAAACCCTCCTGTGAAGGTTTATTATAATAAGGTGATGCACTCAATACGGCAGTTGCTTTTTCTAGTGGAAATGATTGCAAATCTTTTATAACTGAAGCAGTGTCATTACCTCCAATGCCGACTACAACGGGAACTCTATCGCTAACTATACTGTAAGTAAAATTGAGAATCTCAATTTTTTCTTCCTTTGATAGGGTAGGGGTTTCGCCAGTGGTACCTAAGGAGACAACATATTCCACCCCGCCATCAATGACAAAGTTTATTAGCCTTTCCAAAGCATTAAAATCTATTGATAAATCTTTTTTGAATGGAGTGACTAAGGCAACACCCGTACCTGAAAGAGTAGAACGTAGAGACATTTTACGATTTAATTAAAAATTAATAGTGGCGGCAATATTAGCAAAAACATTTGTTGGATATAACTTTTATCGATACTCCTCTTTTTATGAACAGCTTTTTAAGGTAAAAGTTTGTTGTTAGTCAACGCTTTCTGAGACTTCTGCGGCGGGTATATCTTCCCAGAATCCCATCTTCCCAAACTTTTCTATTCGCTTGTTAATGCGCACTTTAGGAGAAAGTTTCTTTATTTCCTTGAGGTTAGACAGAATAACTTTCTTTAGTAACTCAGCAGCTTCATCATAATCCCAATGAGCCCCACCAATTGGTTCTGGTACTATTTCATCAACTAATCCAAAGCCCTTCATATCTATAGAAGTAAGTTTCAGTTGTTCTGCGGCTGTTTCTTTTTTATCAACACTACGCCATAAGATAGAGCTACATCCTTCGGGGGAGATGACAGTGTACCAAGTGTTTTCCATCATCAGAATTCTATCCCCAACACCAATTCCTAATGCTCCACCACTTGCACCCTCACCTATAATGATACAGATGACAGGCACTTTCAAACGAATCATTTCAAATATATTTCTAGCGATTGCTTCTCCTTGTCCACGCTCTTCGCCTTCCAAACCAGGATAAGCACCTGGAGTATCTATAAAAGTAATGATAGGTTTGTCAAATTTTTCAGCTAATCTCATCAGTCGAAGTGCTTTCCTGTAACCTTCAGGTTTGGCCATGCCAAAATTCCTTAGTTGACGCATCTTTGTAGTATGACCTTTCTGCTGACCAATCAGCATGACAGTTTCACCATCCAAATCTGCAAATCCACCAATCATTGCCTTGTCATCAGCAAAATTTCTATCACCGTGATATTCAATAAAATTTGTAGTCATCTTATCAATGTACTTCAGCATATAAGGTCTGTCGGGGTGCCTACTTAGTTGTACACGTTGCCAAGGGGTAAGATTTTCAGTAATCTCCCTTCTTTTATGAACTATAGATTCTTCAAGCTGTCGGATTGTAGAGCTATAATCTATTTTTTGATTCTTCTCAGCAAGTTTTTTTGTTTGTTCTATCTGTTCATACAAATCCTTAATTGGTTGTTCAAAATCTATAAACTGTCTATTTGGGTACTGCGGCATAAATCAAAAATTGAGGCTGTAAAATTAGGGGATGGAATAATTTAAAGAAAGATTTGTTTGTTCGGATACAACCCCCTTATATTTGCACCCCGAAACAAACTGATAGGAGACGAAGAGTTTGGGAAGTTCTTTAGGATCGGTAGTTCAGTTGGTTAGAATGCCGCCCTGTCACGGCGGAGGTCGCGGGTTCGAGTCCCGTCCGGTCCGCAATTAGGTTATCAAGTAGCAGTAAAGCCGCACAGAATGTATTGTTCTTGCGGCTTTTTTCATTTCTAAATGTTATTCCATATCAAAGAAAACCAATCTGTAAGGTATCCATTTCGGTATCCTTATTATTAGTTTCCTTTAGGTTACCGAATTAGCTAAGAAGCTTTACTGTTAAGCTTTTCAGGGCTTTTGCAAAATGTCTAAATACACTTAGCGAAAAATTATTCGGTAACTTAAATTTCAGGAAATGAAAGTAAATCAGAATCTTTCCATTTTGTTTTGGGTATGGAAAGACAAGGCGGATGAGTCAGGGAAAGCACCAATCTATGTTAGATTGACTATTGAAGGGGTGAGGGCTCAATTCTCTATGGGGCAAAAGATTAATCCAACTCAATTCAATCCTAAGAGTGGAATGTTAAAGGGAACATCCGAGGATGCTAAAACAGTAAATAACTATATAAATCTTGTTAAGGGTAAGATTCAACAGCACTATAATATACTGATCACCCAGTTTGATTATGTAACACCGGAGATGGTAAAAAATGCCTTTCTAGGTAAGACTGACCATCAAAAAACAATCATTGATGCCTTTACATATCACAATGAACAATTTGAGCAAAAGGTAAAAGCTGGCTTGAGGGCTGGGGCTTCGTTAGTTAAGTTTAAAACCACAGTTGATCATCTAAAGAAATTCTTGAAGAAGGAATTCAATCTTTCAGACATTCCCCTAGCTAATATAAAACATTCTTTTGCTGAAGACTTCGAACATTTCTTGACTGTTACTCAAAAACTACAAAATAACAGTGCAATGAAGCATATAAGAAATACTAAAAAGATATTGCTCTTATGTGTGCAAAAGGATTGGCTTATTAAAAACCCAATTGCTGAATTTAGATGTTCTTACCATAATACGGAGAGAGAAAGGCTTATGCAAGACGAATTGAATATACTAATAAGTACCCCACTTTCATCAATTAGATTAGAAGAAGTAAGAGATTGTTATGTGGCCATGTGTTTCACTGGCTATGCTTATAAAGATGCGGCAGCATTGGCACCTGAGAATATTCAGTTTATGATTGATGGTCAAAAGTGGTTTATTAAGAATCGTATAAAAACAGAGTGTAAGGAAAATGTACCTATTCTTCCAATTGTTGAGGAACTCATAAACAAGTATAAGACTCACCCATATTGTGTAAAGTTCAATAAAATATTTCCAATACATAGTAACCAGAAATTCAATGATTATATTAAAGAAGTGGCTGCTATATGCGGTATTAATAAGGTACTTACCACCCACACAGCTAGGCATACTTTCGCTACCACAGTAACCCTTAGTAATGGTGTTCCAATTGAAACTGTAAGTGCTTTGCTAGGGCACAGTTCTATTAGAACAACCCAGATATATGCGAAAGTGGTGGCACAAAAGGTTAGTAATGATATGAATGACCTAAAAGCTAAACTCATGTCAGCTGGACATAGTCAGAAAATTACCAAGGCATTCGATAAAAATGAAATGATTGCAAAAGCTAAATAACTATAATTGGGTCTTTGGTATGTCCTTTTTTAATCCCTTGTCGCAAGTTACAATATTATCTACCCCAACAACAGCGGCTGCACCTGTGCCTGTTTTAGCCCAGTGTAGGTGCAGAAGTCTTCTATGCTAACAAACTGGTGTTCTTGTTTGGATAGGCTTGTTTTAATCTTCTGTAGCAGCGTGCGGCTGTAGCGTTCACTTTTGCCTGTGATGCGCTGCACATCTTTTGGATAAACACAAAGCCTTACTATTTCTATTCTCATGCTATTCCCATGCCTTTCCTATGCTTTAGCCATGCTTTACATATTGACGACGGAGCAAAGATAAACGCTTGCTAACCTATTTGTTTATAGCAATTATTGCCCCTTGCGGCAATAAAGGTTCATAACGGATGTGCCTTGATAATTACCCTAGAGAATGCCCTCAGCTTTGCTCTATGAAAAATTTACTGATTTTAGTTTTTGTGTTACTGGGACTGTTTTCGGCAAACGCCCAGCTGGTTACAAAAGTTCATGACGGGGATACCTACAAGGTGTTCTATCATGGCAAACTCTTGAATGTCCGACTGAGGAACATTGATGCTCCTGAACTGGGGCAGAACTACGGCTTTGCCGCTAGAGACAGCGTTGCCGCTTTGCTGACCAACCAAACAGTGGAGCTTGACTCTTTTGGGATTGACATGTATGGCAGAACGATGGGAAGCATCCGCATTGAGGGGATGGCATTGGACAGTCTGATGGTTTGCAAAGGCTGGGCCTGGTTCTATGTGGCTTACTCAAAAGATAAGTTGCTTCCACTCTATGAAGCTGCTGCCAGGGCAAAAGGTATTGGTTTATGGCAGTGTAGTAAGCCCGTGCCGCCTTGGGTGTTCCGCAAGATGAACAAAGAGAACAAGCGAATTTATGATGTGTGCGGGCAATGAATGGTTAGATATGAGTTATGGTCATAAGCGAAGTGAAGAAGGTTAAATATAAGTTATGAACTATGAAATATGGTCATAAGCGAGTATAGGAAGAAGTATTTTTTTACAATAAAATTTTAAGGACATGGCATCACAGAAGGGTATTATTAAGCTTGCCGGCACAATCGGCAACATTACTTTTTACAAAACTAAAGACGGTTATTTGGCTAAGGAAAAGACTTCCTTAGATGCAACTAGAATTGCAACCGATCCAAATTTTGTCCGTACCCGTGAAAACGGGGTTGAGTTCGGACATGCGTGCAGGGTAGGTGGAATTTTTCGAACTGCGCTTAGGTCAGTTATTCTTAATAACAAGGATAACCGAATGGTTAGCAGACTTACGCAAAGAATGATTGCAGTAGTGTATGCGGATGAAACCAGTATCAGGGGACAACGAAATGTTATGGATGGGGAAACTGAATTGATGGAAGGCTTCCAATTCAACATTAAATCGCCCTTGTCATCTACACTATTTGCACCTTATACCGCTACAATTGACAGGGTGCTTGGTAGCTGTAAAGTGGACATCCCCATCTTTATCCCTACGAACATGATTGCTGCACCAATTGGTGCGACGCACTATAAATTCATCTCTGGTGCTGCAGCAATTGACTTTGAAGCGTTGGTTTACACAACCAACTCACACGAGAGTGACATTTTACCATTGACAAATGCACCTACAGCGATAATTGACCTAATCAGTGCCTTACCAGCTGCAAGTACACATCCCTTGTTTTTGCTATTTGGTATTGAGTTCTACCAAACTGTCAATAATCTGATGTACCCACTTAGAAACGGGGCATATAATTCACTTTCTATAGTGAAGGTGAGCGGCATTTAGTTATGAACTATTAGTTATTAGTGGTTAGTGTAAGGAATAAGGCGTAAGGAGTAAGGCGTAAGGAGTAAGGCGTAAGTAGGAATATGGGGATGGTTTCACTTTTAAAACAAATATTATGGAATTGAAATTGGTTCGGGAGTATTTTCCTGACGGGGTTAACGGGATATTGAGTGTTAATGGTGAGGTAATTTGTAACACTATTGAATTGCCATGGCGAGACAACCAACACGGCATCTCGTGCATACCTGAGGGTAGTTATGAACTGGCGAAGCGTTTTAGTCCAAGGCTTAGATGGCACTTCTTGGTGAAGGATGTGCCTGAAAGAGACTTGATACTGATTCACCCTTACAATGATGCCGAGAAGAAGGCGCAGGGCTGTATTGCCCCTGTTACAACCATCACGGGCGAAGGAAGAGGTGATGACTCGAAAGTGGCTTTGGAAAAACTGAAAGCCCTGGCATATCCTGTTTTGGAAAATGGCGGAAAGGTGGTTTTGGTGGTGACTTCGAGGCGAAAGACGTAAGAAAGTTATGAGATATGAGTTATGAATTATTAGTATTTTTTCATTTTTAAAATTAGTACATGAACATTTTAGAGCGGGTAAATGCACCGACACCAGATTTTTTTAAGCGGTTGCGCAACTTTGGTTTGTTGCTGGCTGCGGTAAGTGCGGCAATATTTGCTTCACCAATTGTGCTGCCAGCCTCGGTAGTGGCTGTGGCGGGTTATCTGGCTGTTGGTGGCACGGTATTGTCGGCGGTGAGTCAGGTGACGACGAATAGGGAAACTCCGTAAACTATGAGTTATTAGTTATTAGTGGTGAGTTTAGGTAACGAAAGAAAATAAAGAGCAATGGATTCTAACTTTGGCACGAAAGCAGGCACGATAGGCGGGACGCTGACGGGCATATTCTGCAACCTCCATCTGGAGGATATTGCAAAAACGATTGCCCTAGCAGGCTTGGGAGCGATCGTTAGTTTCCTCGTTTCTATTGCGATGAAAGTTATCTTTAGATGGTTCAAGAAATAATTTGGTCGACAGTTGTGGTGACCTTAGATCAGGTAAGCCTCCCAGTTTGGGGGGCTTTTTTTTGCCCACCCCTAGCCCCTAAAAGGGAATTAAGAAGAAAGATTGACACAAAGACCGGAAGACAGAAAGAAGCATAAAGCAATAAATATGAGATATGAATTATGAGATATGAGCGAGGGGAAAGTCGCAAGGGGTAAGGCGTAAGTAAGGAAGAAAAAGAAGTTATGAGATATGAATTATGAAATATGAGTTAAAAATAATAAAAAAAGCTACCTAGCCTAGCGGCTAGGTAGCTAGAAGCCCTAAAAAGGAAAGGCGGACAACTGGCGGCGCCCGGAACGGAAAGACCAGACAAACCAACCACTAGCCAAAGGGCGAACCGAAACACCAGGCAGAGGACGGAAGCAAACGGGCAACCGCCTAAGATGCTTACCGAAAACTAACCTAGGGACACGAGGCACGGGATACAACCCACTGCTAAAAGGGCAAACGGACAAACGAAAACGGGTAACGATACGAAGCTGTTTTTTCATGACTTATTTTTTATAAGCTTCTTCCAGCGACGGCAGTTTGAAAAAACGGACTGGATGCGGAATAAGTCCCGAAGGGTGTAAAAGAAAAAACACTACAGATGATTACCCGTTGTTTTTTCTTTTACATTATGCTGAACAGTTTGTTTTTTTCAAATAGCCTAAGCGATTTTTGCTGTATCAAAAAAAAGTAATGGAAAGTACTTGCTTGGTTGTTTCCATTTTGCCCCCCCTGCCCCCTAAAGTGAGTTTTAAGATATTTGCCACTAAGACTCGAAGGCTCAAAGAGGCACTAAGAATAGTTATGAGATATGAGTTATTAGTAAGAGGAAAGTCATAAGGGGTAAGTCGTAAGTTGTAAGGCGTGAGTGGTAAGTGAAGAAAAAAATTAGTTGAATTTTGGGATTGGAGATTGCTCATCTTTTTTTGAGGTAGCTGTTATAGATGGCTTTTTTGGCATCGCTGATGAGTAGCAAATTCTGCTTGTATTGTTTTTCTAGTTCGTCCATACTACGCAGTGTTTTAATCATTTTATCATGTTCTGCCTGGCGTATGATTGCTTCTTCCATAGATTCCTTAAAGACTGTCTTAAAATCGCCGATGCGCAAAAATTCTATCACAGAACCAAAAAGATACTTCCGAAATGATTTTGACCGCCACAAACCAAAACATACCCAATAAGCAATTTCTCTTTCTGTGTCGTTTACACCTGAAACTACAAAACAGTTTGCAGTGCTTTTATCGAGGGGCTTTCCGCTGTTTAAGCCTTTACTCAATATGAAAAAGGAATGTGGTGGAATGATGTTTTTTGGGCTGTAGGTGACAATTTTGAAGCATTGCATAGTATCCGCATTTATTTATTTCCCTGCTCGCTTTGCTTCGCCTAAATACTTAAGAAAAGAAGAAGAAAAAACAGAAAAAAAGAAAAAGAAAGCAGATGGAAAGGCGGTATTGGCAATACACCAAAAGGAAACGGAATAAGTGCCGCAGGCTGAAAAGAAAAACACGATAGAGGATTAAGACCCGTTATTTTTTCTTTTCATTATGCCGTAGTCTTTTGGTTTTTGCTGCCCTTGGGCAATGCCGACTACCTTGCTGCACTTTTTATTTTTAGTTGTTATTCCCGTGTTTTATCTATTGCCACTAAGACTCTAAGGCACGAAGAGGCGCGAAGAATAGTTATGAGATAAGTACTCTGTCAAAATTAAGTGATGTTTATTTTTCTTTTAAAGTCAATGAATAATATGTTTCCGATTGCATTCAATATAAGTTTTGTAGCATAAAACAACTGGTCATTGTCATCATAATC
>Ga0164296_1001313_pt1 | contig 26795 bp, 27 predicted proteins | sample GEODES057metaG_FD_113533 | JGI IMG/M metagenome (GOLD analysis project Ga0164296, IMG submission 113533) | Dystrophic lake water microbial communities from Trout Bog Lake, Wisconsin, USA - GEODES057 metaG | ecosystem: Environmental > Aquatic > Freshwater > Lake | place: USA: Trout Bog Lake...
AACGACGGCTACGATTACTACAACATCATCAAATCTCCCTCTCACAAACGGTACCGCCTATACAGTTGCGATACTCGCACAAAACATTGTGGGACCCAGTCTATATGCCGCAGCGTCCCCAGTGACGCCACTATCAGTCTCTGCCCCACCCAATCTTCTCTCGGCCACAGGTAGCAACAAGACTATTATACTCAACTGGTCAGCCCCCACATATACAGGTGGCTCACCTATTACAGACTACAGTTACACCACGGATGGGGGGGCGACCTATCAGTCGATCGGTACGACGAGTACAACCAATATAATTATCACAGCACCATCAGCAACCCCATCGGTTCCTTTTGTCAACGGTACTGCATACACAATTTCAGTCGCTGCAAGAAATTCGGTAGGCCTCAGTCTACAAAGTAATTCTCTTACAACTACACCCGCCCTCCTACCGAGTGCCCCCACTCTCGTTTCGGCAACGGGTGGCAATGCCCGTATCGTGCTTGTTTGGTCTGCCCCCTCGTCTACAGGCGGCGACCCAATAACAGACTACATCTACACGACAAACGGATCTACCTACCTCTCATTGGGTACAAGCGGCACAACTGCTACTATCACTACATTATCAACCGGTGGCCCGCTGATCAACGGTACCGGATATACGGTGCTAGTAGCCGCCGTCAACGCAATAGGTGCCGGCACGTCCAGTAATCCGCTGAGTGCGGTCCCCGCCACCGTCCCCACCGCTCCAATACTGACGACCATAGTCGGTGGCAACGGGACACTTACATTAACATGGACACCGCCTACCAGCACGGGCGGTACACCAATTACAGATTACCAGTATACCACAGACGGGGGTCAGACCTATCTCAATCTGGGTACAATTGGTATTACAGCTACAATCAACAAAACCTCTTATGGAGCCCTTCCTCTTGCCGCTCTTGTAAACGGAAACGCCTATACAGTCTATATAAGAGCTAAAAACGTCATTGGTACAGGTGCAGTTAGTAATTTCCTTACAGGGATCCCTGTCCCCACCGCTCCATCGATCCCCACGTTGAATACAGCCGTTGGTGGACCCGAAAGCATTGTCTTGAGCTGGACAGCACCAAGCTCGAATGGTGGTCTACCAATCACCGATTATGAGTATAACACCTCTAATAGTATAGCGTATCTCAGTCTTGCTACAACCGGTACTACAGCAACGATCACAACTGATTCAGGTGGGGTCAATCTGATTGATGGAGTGGCCTATTTTATAGTGATCAGAGCAAGAAACACTGTAGGAGCAGGGCTTCCAAGTAGTCCTCCAGTTCAAGCCACACCGATCACAGTTCCTGGTGTCACCACGCTGACCTCGGCAGTCGGTGGTAACCAGAGTATCAATTTGACATGGACGGGTCCTACTACCGATGGTGGCACACCGATCATCAGATACGAGTATAATACATCTAATACACGGTTCTATCTCCCCCTGACCTATACGGGTACCACTACTAAGACAACAACCATAACAACCGATTCAGGTGGTACCGTTCTTGCGAACGGAACACCGTATACAGTCTCTGTACGGGCGGTAAATGCAATAGGACCTGGACCACAGACGTCTCTTACCGCCACAACCACTTGATTTACAGGTCTTAGACCTTAAAACATTAAAAACGGGCACTTTTAGTAGAGACCGCAAATCTAATAACTCCCTTCGGAGAAGGGAGTTATTAGCCCAAGTACCGAAGTTAAGAACCCCTAGGGGTGTTTAGCTTCAGTATCGTCTGACAATAATCTCTCTAGTAGATAGAAACAGCAATGCCCACCTCGGTACATGACGCCTCATTGACGACCCGTCTCCGCAGACAGCGTGCTCTTGCTGCCTATCGTGCCAGTACCAACTTCCCTGTAAATAATTCAGTGCGCCCGGAACAGCCGAACACCCAGACTGGCGACGTCCCGACGGACGCACGCTTCGGCTGCACAGTAGGATGCACGTCGACGGCCTCGTTCAACTCAGCCGGTTACTCGTTCCAGTACGGCTCTCAGTCAAACGGTAATTCTGCAGGTAATTTCTAGACACTCGCAGTCCCTAACGTCTTGTGCCGAATTTAAGAACTCCCTTCTCCGAAGGGAGTTCTTAAGTTTTCGTTACAATAGTAACCAGGCCAGTCCCAATGTTAAGCACCCTTAAGGGTGCTTAACTTCGGTACTTGGCGGTAACTTCGGTACTTGGCCGTATGATTAGAATTCTGAACATCAGAATACTAATAATACAGATCGATAATATCACTTCCGTGTCTTGAGCGAAGACCGACACATCCAGAACATCACCATCGCACCTACGGCCTGGAAGACTAATGCCATACTATATGTAACAAGAAGCCCGGTCTGTCCCTTCTTCAGCTTGCCGAACGCAAAAATCAGCATTATCAGAGTGAAGAACGAGCTCAGCCCAAGCAGTGCTGCAGTCAGTAGATAGAAATAACACCAGTTAGCAGCCCACCGGGGCGGCGAATCAAGCTTATTGAGGATTTGCTGGGCGTCCATAGTCTCTAATTATCACAAACAAAAATATTCTGTAAATACAGAGATGAGGGTGACACGTAGAGTTAGACGCCGAGCCAGACGCATAGCGACACGCAGAGCCCAACGTGGCGGGGTTCGCAAGTACGGAAAGCCTGACAACACAACAGATGGTTACAGCGGGGCCTTCTGTGGCCGTATCGAGGACGCCGCAGGCATTGTCCGTAACGAACACTATTTCTGGGATATTAACGAAGATTCAAATCAATACATTGATGAAAAGCTACAAACGCACATTGAGGCACATATAAAGGGGCAGGGTGTAGATCTGGACGCCAATCCCGAATTCTTCTACCAGGCTGGTTATGGCGGTAACAGTGGGGAGGGTAAGGTAGAGTTCCTCCTGGATGACAAAATTGCGAAGCCACCGCCTATGGAGTTCACGTACATGGGTGAAAAATACACTATGTTTTTTAGATTTTGCGATTAGTATTGTATTTTGTTTTCTGTCAAGCGTGTTCTCTACTTAGCACCAGCACGCTTGACAATCTTCTTCGGACCAGCAGTCGGTGCGGCAGCAGCCTTCTTCGGTACGACAGGGGCCTCAACCACGTCCTCCTCATCGTCCTCGTCATCAACCGTCGCCGCGGGTACACCACGTGTGGGGAGAACTGCATCAACGACGTCATCCTCATCCTCATCATCGACCGCTGCAGCAGCGAAGCGATTACCTGAGGCAGCAGGAGCCGCACGGGCACCGCCGGCCGCAGCACGAGCACGCGGGGCAGGAGCTGAATCCTCATCGTCGAGGATCGCACAGCTGCGACCGATGCTGGCAGGGACTGAGTCCATGCGGACCTGGATCGCCTTCCACGTAACGCCAAACTTGGAGCCGGCGAACCAGACACCCGTACACTTGATGAGGACCGTAGCACGGGCACCCTTCACCAGGAGCTCGTCGACAGTAACACCCTCATAGGGTCGCTTCTCCGAGTCGTAGAACTGGGCCTCAAAAGCACCATTCTTCTTGGGGAGCTTCACCTTGAAGGTCGGTGGGTACGGCTTGGGCTTGCCGTCGCGGTCAAGCGAGATCTTGATCGAGGGCGTATAGAATGCCTTGATCACCTCGCGGCTCGCGTTGGCCATCTTGAACCACTTCTGGCTGTTCTTGATGCCCGCCTCCACCATCATCTCGTCGAACTGGACGAGCATATCATAGAAGGACTGGAGCTTGGGATCCTCCTCCGTACCGCGGAAGCTGAGGTCGACCGAGTAGGTCGTGGGACCCGCCTTGTCGTAGACGTTGAGGCCGTAGGGCATCGACATCGAAGCGGTCTGCGTCTGGAGTGCACGACCATCGTAGTTGAGGTAGACCTGCTTGGCACCGCTGTCCATCACCTTGGGCTCAGCGAAGGTCACCATGTTTGAATCAAAGTCAGAGGGGCGAACGATTGTAGATGCCATTTCTTGTATGTTCAGAAGCTTCTTATGCCTTACAATCCTCGGTCGGTGGTCCCGTCAATTTTTGGACATCTCGGTCCCAAAAGAACGCTTTTGTTTACCACCAAGCCAGTTCCAATATTAGACCGACGGGCATTTTAAACGGGCACTTTTAGTAAGGAGAAATGGGAAAACATCACACCGAAGACTATAAACTCTCCGCTGTGAAGTATGCTTTACGAATTCTTAACTTCGGTACTTGGCGGTACTATTATTCGTCGTTTTCTGGTTCAGCAGGCCCATTGAGGAGTAACATCAGATTCCCTAAAAGCTGATGCTCAAGGGCTGTTCCACCCCCTATAGCCGGTGGAGGGAGGATTAGCGGTATAATCTGATTGCCACCTCCACCCATCAGGAGTTGCATCATGTTTGCTGTAGGAGCTGGTGTATTGAACATTCTGTATCGTGCGTAGATCCCAGGCGTCGCCGATTCGAACATCCAGGGATACTGTGCGGCACAGTCCTGATTGACCAGAGTCATTGCTGTGAGCACATACATCGCCCCAAGAGATCGGTCGGACCGATCTACCGCTGCTGAAACAAACATCCTGATCAGATCCAGATTGGTCTTCCGCAGAATCTCCAACGATCGCTGAGCCACGACCTCACGGACCAGTAAGCGGAAGGGGCGGGCAGGTGGCGGTATAATTGTGTCTCGCATCTCATTGTTCAGTTCGGCCCGATGGAACCAGATATCGTGTAATTCAACGTAGAAACATCTGTGATCGTCGGCAGACATACCGGTAAACCAGGTCGTATTAGTATAATAGCTCAACTCATCGATTTTCTGGAAGAGATCTGTCACACGCAGACCGAACTGCTGATCGGGTGTGGTGGGTTCAATCGGTGTCCATCGGGTATCGATGCCGTGTTTGCGACACCATTTAATATACGCCAAGGCCTTCGCAACAGTTCTTGCAGCGATCGGTTGTCGATTATAGGGGTTTTGTGGTAGCTCCTTACCGGCCTTCTCAAGTAGAGTGGCAAAGGAACGGATATCGAACGCGTAGACAATCTTCTCTGCGTCGGCAAAGGAGAATAGATATGAGCCACTGATATCAGTGATCTCCTCCATGGAATAGAAATCCGCAGAATTTGTGCTCGCAGAGCGGAGCCACCGAGCGGGTCCCTGACGACTGAATCCACGTAGACCACGGTACAAGGCCCACCATCTCTGTATCCGTCGCGTGGGTTCAACCGGATCAACGGGAATAACGATGTCGTTGGACTCGGAGGATTTTCGCAGGCCGATCTGGGACTGGGTCTGAAAAGGGCGAGGAAACTTGTAATGAACACCGCAGTAGTCGCCATTTGTTGCTGGATTAGGACAACGCCGGTCGGGATGCCGTCTAGAACGAATATTCTTACAGATAGGAGGCTCCATTGTTTTCCTAGTAGTTGCTGACATTTATCTTGGAAAGGGTACGAATGCTTAAGCCCGTGTACCCAAAAGCGAGTTTTTTCATTTTTGTTGTGGGAAAGTCGACCGCGCATGGGCCTTCTGTATGGACTTTGAGGGTCGCGAGTCCAAAAATTGACGACACATCGGTCCTCAACTCCAGAAGGCATAGTGCGTTAGAAACTCACTCATTATTACCCGGTAACAAGTATAAATGAGCTCTAAGACGACCAACCCTAAGACGACGACGGCGAAGAAGATTGCTCCCAAGAAGGAGGAGGTGGCTGCCCCCGTGGCTGCCCCTGTGGCGGCGGCCTCGGGCCGCTCGAAGGCCTCGGCGGCGGCCAGCCCCGCCGTCGCGGCGGTGGTGCCTGCCCCCGTGGTGGTGGCCCCTGTGGCGTCGGCGGCCAGTGCGGAGGAGGAGGTCAACCTCGTGGCTGAGTTCAATGCTCAGGTCACGAAGGTCAACGACCTCCGTAACACGCTCGGCCTTGTCCTCGCGGACATGAAGAAGCTCGAGAAGCGTCTTGCTCGCGAGATCAAGAAGGCCGGCCGCCGCCGCCGCACGCGGGCTCCGGCGGTGGATGAGGCGGGCAACCCCCTCCCCAAGAAGCCCTCGGTCTTCACGAAGCCTCAGAAGATCACGGACGACCTCTGCGTGTTCCTCGGTACGGCCAAGGGCACGGAGATGTCCCGCTCGGATGTCACGCGTGGCATCATGGGCTACGTGAAGAAGCACGGCCTCAACGCCAAGCAGCAGATCAACCCTGACGCTGCGCTTCGCAAGCTGCTCAAGGTCCAGGACGGCGACGTGGTCACGATCCTCAACCTCCAGCGCTACCTCAAGATCCACTACGTGAAGGCCCCCACCGCGTAAATGCGGCATACCTGATCGTGGTTACAAAATCAAATAGAAAAGCGTAAAAACCCCAAAACTAAATACAAGACCGGTTTCTGGCATTTTCAAATTACAGAGACCGGTCCCTTAGCTCAGTTGGTAGAGCGTCTGGCTGTTAACCGGAAGGTAGTGGGATCGATACCCACAGGGACCGATATCATTTATAGGGATGTTATACATCTCGATAAATGGTCTAGTAGCTCAGTTGGTAGAGCGTGGTGCTTATAGGATTTACTCTATACTTAATGGCACGCCAAAGTCGCGGGTTCAACCCCCGCCTAGACCAAGTTTTTTTGCCAGCTCACCCTAGGGGAATGGCAGCAAAACCTGTCAGAGAATCGCCAATGACACAGGATATATTGACTGAGATAGTACCTATAGCTAGTGAGATCCGTAATTTCAGAGCTCATTCTCGTAGAGGTGTTACTGCGAATGTACTTGAACGTCAAGAACGCCTACTTTGCGGTAAGCACGCTATCAACCATATTCTACAGGAGACGAAGGTAGACTGGCAACCTCGAAACCCTGACTTGCTTATAACAGGTAGCCGTAATCCAATGAACCGTGATACGCACATCAATCTTGCCCAATTCTGTGGTCCATATTTTGAGTATTATCTAGCGGCACGGAGATTCCCGGTCAATGCACGTATGCCGGAGTGTGATCTGATTAACGGAAATATCAGTTCGAGTGTTATTCAGGTGTTTTTTGCGAATCTCCTCAATTACAGGGTTGATGTTATAGGGTTCGCACGTGAGAAGAGAGCAGATCTAAGACGCTTAGCAGGCCATTTAGAGGAACACGACTGTCTCGGTGCAATTATCAATATAGGTGGAGAACACTGGACAGCTGTATCACGATATCTGAACGCCTGCCGCAAACGAGTGGGGCCCCGTTTAGAGAAATTCCGGTGGGCATACATCGATTCTTTAGCGGCCTCTATCTACGAGTGTACAGACTCTCTTGGCGAACTTTTTGCCAAATACGGGGGCCGCTTTACTCAAGCAATTCTGATCTATAATCGTCCAGGTGAATCATATTATAGTGTAGCCGCTGAACGGATGGATAGGCATGTAGCTGATAATGCTCTTGCCGCAGCTACAGCTATTGAGGGTGTCTACGCCTCTCCTATTATTCGTCAAGCCCCTGCTACAGCTGCTAATAACGCTCGTTCATATGCACCCAATAATAACGCTCGAACCTACGCACCTAATAACAACGCGGCCTCTGCCGTATCCTACGATCCTCTGGCCGGTGCTCCAACGCCTGTAGGAGCAGTTAGGGGGCGTGCTCCTACACCTGGTCGTAGGTCATTGAAAAGTGCAATGAAAAAGCCAGGAGCCGGTGGAACCCGCCGCCGCGGTCGTCAGACACAGAGACGCTGACCCCATTTGAATGATTCAATCATACTGTCTGGTCTGTCATGCTGCCCAGATAATATATCGCGAGCGTCGTATAGTAGCTTGATCTCGGTATTAGTTTTCGTCTCAATATCGGTCCCACATCGTCGCCAATTACTGAAGGTATGCCGTGCCCAGATCTCTTCAAGACCCATCCGTCGTTGCAGTGATCTCAGAGCCACAGACCACGGGACAATAGGGAGATTAGGAGTATAATCAGATCCCATCAGAACACAGAGATCCAGGAATTGGCGATCAGTGAGACCGAGTGCATTCTGAATCCTAACTGGATCCAGTAATGTCCAGTTCTGACCAGGAGCTGCCAGGATACTGCTAGGAATCACAAGTTGTACTCCGCGAGCCAGGAAATCAAGGTCGAAACTCGCCACATAATCGATCATCGAGCGGCGATAGAGGTGTGCTAGAACTGTATCTGCTTCCGAAGTGGAGTTGATATAGTCGATCTTCTGTTCATCGAATAGTGCTTTGATCTCATCCTTCATCTCATATGTCAATTGCGGATGAGCCGACTCTAGAAGTGAAATCTCATTTTCAAGTCGTCGAGACCTCTGGACGTCATTATCCATCTGCGACCTTAGCTCAGCAATCTTGGCAACCGCCGCTCGCCGATCATCGCGACGCTTCGCCACTACCGCCTCCTTCTCTGCTGGCGGCGGCCCGTCAAATACATAGATCGGATAGATTCCAAGTGTAGCAAATGCGGAGAGTTGCTCTCTGATCATCGCTATAGGACTCAGATGGTTACTTAGAGCACGATACATAAAGCACTGGATATCAATACCGATACGCTGTCCGGATGACCAGGTCATGGTAGCAAAGACGTGTGGTGCCGTCTTGATGAGACACGTGTTCAGTCCACGGATCCCCATTCAGTTGTGTTGTTGATAACAGAACAACTGAATCCTTGCCCTCAAGTTTTAGAGTTTTACACGTCATGTCGTTCCAGCTGGGGATTCGTCATACGAGTTGATATAGCCTGCCCCAAAGACCGCTTATCTTTAAGGGCACGCTCGTAAAAGGCTCTCTTGTGCGAACGCCAGAAATCACACCACTCCTCTGTATCCAGCGTATCGCTCAGCCACCCGACAAGAAACTGCTCCATCTCAATAGCCAACGCTGCCTTCAGAACGTAATACGCAAAGACAGATGTGTCCTCAGCCCAACCAGTCTGTTGCCGCAATAGAATAGCCGATGCCTGGCTCATCTGCCAGGCCCGTTGTGCAGTCCATGTTCGTCCCGTGTTGTCATCATCGGGTGAATGTAGAACGCACCATAACCATTCTGCGTTCAGCTCAGTAGCAGCCTCGAAAAGGGCATCGGTGATATCTCCATGTAGGGACTCCTCCATACAACGGATGGTCTGTGCACTGGGATGAACATCCCAATCCAGAGCGTGTACACATTCGTGTATAACCACGCGATCCCACTCCTCCTCACGGAAGACCCAGATCGCTGGCCGGGCTCTATACGCCCAGCCACCGTTCACCTCTGCCCGTGTAGGGAATTTACCGGCTTCTGTAATTCTGTCGGCAGGAATAGCCCACCAATGTACAGTGAAGCCAGCGGGTGCACCCAGAAATTCCAGAATACGGAAACAGTGGTGAGCCTCTGCTTCATACGTGCGATCACGCAACCCCCAAACAAAGAGAGTGTGTTGTGGACTCGTGTAGACCAGGCATTCCGTGTCAGTCCGTGCAACCCATTGTGCGATCAACCCGTTATCCCAGATCTCATTTTGTAGGGTTTTTAGTCTTTGCGACTCGTTTGACCCCCTTGGTTGGTTTAGGAGTGACCTCAGCTCCTCCCCCTTCTTCACTCGCCCCTCCGCCTTTAGATTTTCCACCTCCTGTGGCGACGCTTTTCTTAGCTGTAACGGTCTTTGTGCTGGTTTTGCGAGTTTTCGTAGCTGTTCCCTCTGGGTCGTCCATATCTCCTGTAGGAGGGGCTTCATGAACTACCTCTATAGGAAGCCGCGATTTATATTGAATAAGCGAGTCGTCGCTCATTTTGGCGGCACCGTTCCAGAAAGCCAATGTGATATCCAGTAGAATCTTCTCCAGAGAGACAGGATTACGGTAACTCGTATTAGGTTCAGCAATAGAGACAGCATGGATAGCAGCCTTGAACATACTATAGGAACAGTATCCCTGGAGCAATGCGTGTTCAATCGCTGCCGAGTACCCATCTAGAAATTCAGTGCCCGTCTGACACATCCCTAAAATGTCATAGACACGCTCACGAATCCAGATAGCCAATGAGAGAGGTGGCGTCTCAACCTTCTGGATTGCTGCCAATAGAGACCCTCTGATAATCTCAATTATCAGATCCTCGAAGCAATTCGCAATTATACGTGGAAATTTCCCAGATGTGAGACAGACCTGGCCCCATCGGACCAGAGCCGATGCGCGATCCATGCGACCATCAAACCCCTCATACCGGTCGGCTATAGCAGGATATGCCGACCATGTCTGTCGCCAGGCCTCCTCTGTTATAATGGGCACGCGGATACGTACGAAGAGATCTTCGACGACAGTCAACGATCCCGTAATTTCACGTGCACAGAGCCAGATCATCCCCGTGCCCCCTTCCATACAGACACGGGTCTCCAGGATCCATCGTAGACGGACCGCGGCCGCCAAGCTGAGGCAGTGAGCCCGCCGTAGAATCACTATCTTGCGTTTGTTTGTCTTCATACCAGAGAAGACGTCACCTGCAGAGAACAACATGGAGAGGACCTCTACAAGGATCTGCTTATCCTGCATGGACATGTCAGGAATATCGATCTCAAAATGGTAGGGAGAACAATAGACTCGGCATTCATAGTCATCGCCCACCTTAAACATACGGATCTCCTTGGGGAAGACCTCCGCTTCTGTGACACCTAGACCATCTGCGAGCATTTTACGAGCCCGCCGCGTTTTCCCTGTACCAGCAGGCCCTGTGAATAACCATGGGAATGATATTTCCATTATCTCATATCAGGGTTTAAACCTTTACGCCCTATTTTCTATAGTGTAATGGAATTCTCAATACCATGGGAGAACCTAACTGTATCAGATATACAGTACGGACTTGCTCAGACAAATACGCGAATAGAAAATGGCCTATTTGTCCCTGTCTATTATGTAAATAAGGAGATTCGTTGTCAGGCCCTCCATATCTTGACACCACTTCTACCTCTTAGTGATCGAGTTGACGCAAACAGTAATGGGACGTATCTGACTCTGCGGGTCGCCAAGGACTTGGAATTCTATGTCAAATTACAACAATTAGAGGCACAGAATCTCCGCCATGCCAACCTCAACCGCACCTCATGGTCCATCCAGAACCGCCCTCTTACGTATAAGTCTGCTATCACCCAATTACAGAACGGTGATCTGGAATGGCGAGTCCAGATACCGGATTCAGGTATTTTCTCATGTTTTGATACACATCGCAAGAGCTGGTTCGCATCGAGTGAATCAGGTCTTACTAAGACACGTGCCTGGCGGATCCTAGCACGCACATCGGGCCTCTGGATAGATCAGGGGACCTTCGGAATGGAGTGGAAGCTGATAGGTGCCTTCGTAGATTAGCTATTAGCTATAGCGTCGCGAAGATTACTGACTGTAACCGCTGCTATGCTTACACCAATAAGCGTGCCGGGAAGCAGCACTAACATCACAGTTGCGAGTAGAAATTGGATCAGCATTGCGGGGTTCTTAGAAAAATAGTAGAGTGCAAGACCGTAAGCAAAGATAGAGACTGTTACAGAGAAGGCAATTATGATAGAGAGTAGCTTGGTGTTATTTGCAGTGTCCTTCTGGCTTAACGACCCAAACGTAGCGACTATTACAGTAAAGAGTATTACACAAATGGCTATGCCGATTGTGTAGATTGGAGTCGACATCCTATCAATAACAATGGAAATTATGTCACCGTCAAGAAGTTCAGTAGAGAAGACCAGGTGGTTTAATAGCATTTAGCCCCAGTTTCGGGGGGCCGCCGAATTTGATCTTCTTCAACATCTCATGTGGTTCACCGACATTTACTGTTACCAGTATCAACAGCGATGCTATAATAAGTATACTGATGACGATCGGAACAACCAGTCCATACCAGTACGTAGTATTCAGTTCTCTCTTTGGTGCCATCCCTAATGTGGTGCCTGTTTTTTCGCCGCTTCCGCCGCTGCCGCGATGATCGCGTTATTTTCAGCAATGGTCGCCTCATAGCCCTTATACCAGTGCCGCAACACATAATACGCTACTACAGCAAATATCAGTAGTCCGAGTACGATACCGATAATGATAGAAAGTATATTTTGTATGTGGGCAGCACGTGTCCCAGTCTCACCGATGACTCTCTCCAGGGGTGAATCGAGGGCACTCACCCTATCTAACTCATCCTTCAATGTAGTGGGGCCCTTACTCTCTTTCAGATAGACTGCGTCATTTTTAACATCGCGTATGGGGTCGATCCGTTGACACTGTAGAGCTCGCGTCAGATAGACACCATTACTGGCGGTCGCAGCAGCGGCAGTCGCCTGATTTGCAGTGTCTATCTGGCTCTGTATCTGAATAGTCGGTACAATCATAGCCATATTACGAATACGATCTAGGGTGAGCTCATGTAGAGGGGCGGGTGGCAGGGCATTGGAGAGCATATAGCGTGCAATCTGTAGAGCAGTCATACCGGCTTTGAGGGCTGCGTCATTGGTTGACGGATTCTGAATACTACGTATCTTAGCAGCGTTTGTGGAGCTGATCGTAGTAGTAGGTAGAATGAACCAGTTCAGTGTTGCCGATATACTTGAGCACTGTGTGCCGGCCGTTGGGTTATCGGCGTTCCGCCCCCGTAGATCCATCCCCTTATAGAGGAGGACTGGGCCAGGCACGATCAGGCTCTCTAGAGTTTTGGAGCGACTGGCTGTGTTCTGAGCAGTGAGTTCGTTGAAATATGCGTCATCAACTCCATCTTTGATTGTAATAGGTATAGCTACTGCGACCTGGTTACGCGATTCATAGATGTCACGAAAATAGAGATTTATCTCCATGTCATAAGGCTTATCGGCCTTAAAATCACGATGTGCCCCCTGCTTCCAGAGAATTGTCTCTATCAGACTGTAATTATGCCCATTATAACTCAGATTTGCCAGAGGTGACTCATCTATTCCAAGGCCGTCTTTGCCATCCCTAAAAATATAATTTTTGGGTCCAGCGACTGTAGCCGATATGATCAGTTTACACGATGTACAAGAGACAATATCGCCAATAGATGCAGCCCGCGGTGGATATAGCGGTGTCTCTGTACAATTCAATCCGGTTGCGGGGTCCCTTAGAGACATCTCTCTTTATGAGTAGCTGTAATTTTATCAAAGAATCGATCCGCCAATCAAAAGTCAAATACACTGAGTGTACTCAACTTTGGTATCAGTCGCTAGATCAGCGGTATATATCGTGGAGCGTTATACTTATACGTCGTGGCGACAAACGTCTGACCTAGCAGAGGTACGCCTACTGTATCACCAGTGCTTATCTCGTCACATCCATTATCGTCCTCACACGTGCGATTCTTGAATGAGACGGGGACCTGGACAGGATTATAGCCATCCGTGCGTGTATAGTAATTGTAGCGTTCGCGACCCGAGGCGGTGCGGCGACCATAGAGAGGGAGCAGCGTGCGATTGGGGGAGGCTGAGGTAGCCGAACCACCAGGCGAAGTCAGAACGCCCATCTGTTGGAACTGTTCAGGGAGACCGCGTGTCGGGATCTGTATAGGGACAACGGGAATGCCGGGCGGGGGCATACCAGCAAAATCGGGTTGTGTATCATAGCTACGTTCGGGTGGTGTAGGGAGACCAGGTTGTGTAGAGGAGAGCGTATTATAAGACGTCGTCGCTACAGGTGCGGCCGCCGGCGGCGTCGGCGGCGTCGGCGACAAAATCACCTGTATCTGTTCCCTCTTGTAAGTCCAGAGGCCCACGAATATGGCCGTAAAGACTATGGCGACGAATACGAGAAAACCGGTATCCATACAGAAGAACCCTGGTGGGCAGATTGCCTGGACGGCACCGCCAATCATACGCTTTGCTGATCGACGCATCTCACTAATTGCCGCGGGCTATTTTATCGGCCTCAGACCGCTTATCCTCCTCTATCTGACGCCTGGCAAGATCTGTAAAAGAGAGATTTGATCGATCAAGTGTCTTCTTCCAGAGAGCGGGATCGGCGAATCGGAGTGAGAGTGCACCCACCTTTTTAATTATCTTAGTTATTGGATTCATAACGTCGGGTGCTTCATCTACCTCTGTCGTAAATCCTTCAGGAATCTCAATTGTGCGACCTCGTTGCAGAACCCAGAGAATTCCGACTAAAATTAGTGCTACCGATCCGATCCCAATTAATGGTCCGATCCTCTCCATCTCTGTTACCCGTCTGTATTAAAGTTAAGTGTACCGAGTACACTTAACTTTAACGGTCCTCGATCGGTTCTATAATTTTTGACCCACGAATTATTTGGCACTCGGAGCGAATTTCTCGGCAATTCCAGCCATGTCCCCAATATTGGGCATTCCACCGGCACCGAAGTAGTTCTGGAACGTGTCCATAATCTGCTTACCGTCCGTCATCAGCGGCTTGAGGGTGTTCAGCGTAGACATCAACTGCTTCTGGGTGTTGATCAACTCCTGCGTGTCCTTGGTCATCGCTGAGATCTGATCGGGCTGGAGCTGCTTATAGGCATTCACGAAGGTCGTGCCCGCGTCAAGATGAAACTCAGGATCATCAGTCTCCTTGGGCATCTTGTACTTCTTGCCGAGCTCAAACATCTCGGCACGGCTACCGTGGTCAGGTAGGGGAGCACGCTTCTTCTTCTTCTTTTTCTCGGGGTTGGCAAAACCCTCCTCTTCCTCCTCCACTGATTGGTTGTCCTCCTCATTCTCTTCATCCTCCTCATCAGACTCTTCATTGGAGAATCCTTCGATCTGTGCATAGGATGAGATGCCTAGCGGTAGATAAGCAGCGAGGAATGTCGCCACCGACGCCATCAAAAGCGATCTAGCCAGACCTACACCTGCCGCATTAGAGACCAGAGCAATACCGAGCCCGAGTACAATCGCATCAAGGCGACCAAACAGCCCAGCAAAAACCGTGGTGAATAGTGTGAGCACCAGAGCGATATAAATTACCAATTGACCGGGGTTGATTTTAGTCGCCATAGGGGGCCTCCTATCGTTAATAGATGATTTTACCGGCAAGCATGGATGTAAAAGGCGAGTACAATCAATGTATTTGACTTTTACAATAGGTATTACACCTTAGAATAGACGCGATACAAGCTTATCGATTGTATCATAGAGTCCCATAACTGTACCTGCAGCCAATGCCTTAATCGCCAACCCAGGGATGGAGAGATGACCACCCGATGAGAAGGCCCATGGAGCGTACTTGGCCAGATGGAGATCAACGACAGGGAGCGAGAAGAGGAAGAAGACAATTGCGACCACTAGAGGGAGTTTGAATGCGTCAGTGATATGGGCGAAAACGTTCTTCTTAGCTACTACGGGTTCGGCAGGTTCAGGAGCCACTGGTGGTTGCTGCTGAACCGGGGCATCGTACTGCGGATGATAGGCCATCGGTCGACCCATATTAGGGTTGCCGGGCATAGGCTGGTACTGTGGTGGTGGACCCTGTTGCTGATGGTAACTAGGACCGGGAGCCTCGGGTTCTGCGTCACCAGAGTTCATCTCGTGGATGATACGCTGCACCCTCTCCTCATCCGAGGCCTGGCCATCGGGGATATCGTTCGTCTCAATCTTCTCCAAAGGCGTCGACTGCGGCATTTAGGATGGGTGCTGGATTTCGTTAATTCAGAAAACCGCGTCAGTTTACGGCCGCAAATTCAAATGTCTCCACAACCTTGGTCCCGTCCGTGGGGCAGGCGGTGGCTTTGGGTTTGAACTCGTGGCATTTCGCCCCTATTTGAAATACAGCCTCACGCATCTCAGAGACGGGTGGTCCTCTCAAAATTACACAGTCTGGTCCTTTACACATCGGTCTGAGGATCGCAGCTAAACCAAAACCTATGATACAACTGATTAATAGGTTGACATTCTTATGCTTTACCCAAGTCTCTAAGTCCAACATCACCTACATTTAGACGGCAGTTTAAATCTCCGCATGAGACAAGGATGAACCTTTTGGGTAATATTCAGTTCTTTCCAATGCTGATCTCATTTGCGATAGGGATCTTCATTGTCTATATCTTGAAGCCATCTCCACTTATCATTTTGAAGTATCCCAACTTAGAAAATGCCGGTAAATTGATCTATAGAGATCGCAATGGAACCTGCTTCGTCTATGAGACGAATGAGGTAGATTGTAATACAAATGAGAAACGGATTAAGCCGTTTCCATTGATTTAACGGGTATAATGCGGTCAACGAGTTGTGTCTGACCTTGTACTAACTTGTAGACTGAGAAGGGAAGAGCACGGTCGTCGAAAGAGAGCGGCTCGTACAAACGACGAGGGGCAGGGACAACACCGAGTACTCCGCGATACTTATATTGAGTATTGCGAAGATGACGTTCCTGCTTAGCCATCATATACTGTAGTCTACCTACCTCTAGAGCCGTTGCTGAGCGACTGCTGCCCGGCTCTGCAGCAGACCAAGCAGAAACAGCCTTCATCATCTGATCTTGGGTGTCAGTAAAAGCCGTCTCTGCTGTAAGTGCTCTCTTGTTCAAAGCTGTTTGGAGAGCCTTGTAATGAGTTGATGCTATCTCTATATCACGTGCTGAGGCAGAACGATTAATGATATAAGCGGCGTCATAACCCTTCGCCACCGGTAGGGCTTTGAGCACATCCCCTTTCGCATTCTTGACCTCGTAAACGGCATTATCGAGATTCAATGACACGTTAATAGCTTTCCGCTTGAAAGCTACACCTACAGAAGCAATATCCGTAAGTTTCTTTGGGTCAACGGCACGTGGCATCTCCTCCTACCGGTTATTACAAAAGTTGTGCCGAGCCCCCGACGGGGGTCCTTTCGGGTATTAGACTGTATTCTTTTCATAGGGAGAGAGAGAATGGATCAGTCACTCATCTATCTGATAATGGGTCTCGGAGGACTGTTTTTGTCACTGATCCCATTCGCAGTCTTTATGGGAGCTGCTACACAATTTGGATTCACTGACCCAGCATCACCATATCTGCTAGTTTTTATGTATGTGGTAGTCGTCTGTTCCGCTTATCTGGGTTCTATGGGTGGCTTTACCCTTATTCAGAGTCATAGCTGCGGTTCAGTCAAGAACATGAAGCAGATAGCCGGCAACGCTGGTATCTCAACTCTGATTATCACTGTTGCACTGACTCTAGCAGCGTTTGTTCCGGGATTGAGAGGTATAATATCAAAACTCTTCCCTCCGACACTTGATCCTAAGGTAGCAGAGGCAATCGGGTATGCCTACTTCCTCTTTTGGGGTGGGCTCTATGGTCTCTCAGCAGGTGGGTATATGGCAGCGTATTGTGGTACATAAAAATGGTAAAATACCGGTTGGCGGTATTTAAAAGTACAGAAGTTGCGTCTCCATTGATAACACAACTTATGTATTTATAATCCACTAATTCATCGGCGGCGGCGATGTACCATAGTAGATATAGTGAGATGGGGTACCGGGGCTTCCATTATTCTGAAGCACATAGTAGCCGGGTTGATTGTTCGGGATACCTATCAGTGAGCTAACGGGCTTTATGAAATTCTGTGGCGGCGTAGGTTGGTGTATCTGCATCGGCTGTTGAACCTGTACAGAGGGCATCTGTGCTGGTTGTTGTACATGTATAGGTGTATGTGTCATACTGGGCTGATCCGGGAAAGCTCCCATCGCTACAGCGGCAAACTGGCTCATCACCACAAGTGCTACACCATAGGAGAGGAAGGCCCAAAATATAGCAAAGAGCCAGAAAGGCAGAACAGTGTAATTCTCACCACGACCTACGCCGAACTCCTTCCACGTGCCACCGGGTCTGAACATGATACGGGGGCGTAAGTACAACATAGCCGCAATTCCAAGTATATAGATTGCGAAAGCTACTGCTAAAATAGGCACATGCATTGTGCTTCCCTATAACTGGTTCAGTAAAACCAAATGTCGGAACGCCAGTCTGAAAAATTGAAATTACACACCTCCAAACACAGAGGTTACCACAGATCAGAGTCAATAAACTCAAGATGCTCTCAAAGAACGCCCAGACCGCACGCCTCGGCTTCAAGGCAGAGGAGGTACTAACAACCCTTCCCGCCGTGGCCACCGCCTTTGCCGCCTACTTCGCAAAACCCGTCCAGGCCGTGGTGAAGGCCCCGCACGGAAAGAAGACTGATATTATTGTCCAGTTCACGGATGGTACTAATACGAAAATCCAAAACAAGAATGGCGACAACCAGCGTGGATTCAGTGTCGACCGCCGCGACGGTGTCGACCTTACCGAGTCCACGGCATGCCGTGACCTGATCGCTGCCGTCTGCTTGAAGAAGGGCGGCACCAGGCCCACGGTAGATGCCACGACGAGCCTGCAGATGGTCGACACCTGCTTCCTAGGCAACGACGTTACCTGGACGCCGGACTACATCACGCACACGCAGATGAAGGACGGTGCCCTCCAGCACATCGCCATCTGCCCGATGCCCACGTTTGTGGCCGCACTTAAGGCGGAGATCTATGCTGAGATGGTCCCGAAGCGTACCTGTGTCCACCTGAGCCCGAGCATCTACCTACAGCGGAAGGGTGGCGGCAAGACGGACAAGCGGCCTGACCAGATTCAGACCAAGTGGAAGCAGGGGTCCTCCGTGGAGAAGCTCTTCACGCCGCTCTTCTGAATCGCAAAAATAGTATAAATAGTGAGGGTTTTTGTAGAGGATGAAGATATTCTATTTCAGTGACCCCCAGTTTTTAGATATGAAAGAGAGATTTGAAAATTCTTTTAAGGAGGATTTTGAAAGGGAGTTTAAATATATAGAAAATATCAATGTCGATAGATCTAAGCCGGGCTCAGGTACAGATATATGGAAATATAAGACCGAGATGATAATAGAAGCTATTAGGAAAAACAAAGATACATTAATAATTGTGTCTGATATAGATATTATATTTTATAAACCGGTCATACCTACAATTATGGAGTCGATGAAGGATAACGATATCTGTTTTCAGAAGGAGACAAAAACGGGCGGGATTAATATAGGATTCATTGGTATTCGTTGTAATGAGATCGTTCTCGGATTTTGGGAAGAGGTCTATAAGATCCTCTTGGCATCTAATCAATGGGATCAGGCCATAGTGAATGATCTTATCTACAAGAAAAATTATGCCATAAAGTGGTCTTTATTTCCAAAGAGCATATGGAATTGGAGTCAAGGTGATCTTAATAAGGACTTGATACTACATCATGCTAATTGTGTTTCAGATAAGCTAAGAAAATACAAACAGATGGATCACGTGGCTAAATTTATGAGTAAGCAAGACACGCCTTCACCCCCGCCAACAGAGCCGTCGGCACATTGACGACAATACTGTTGCCGAGATAGAAGAGGGCATCCTCAGCCCCCACTCCAGGAAATTTGTAGGTAGCAGGGAAGCCGAACATCCCAAGGCCCTCCTTGACTGTCAGTCTACGCACCGTTGGAGCATTCACTGTCCCACCAACCTTATAGAGACCCGTTTTTGCACCGGGCCCGCCAGAGGAGGCACAGATTGTGATCCCCACGGCAGCCGTGTCGTAGACCCGCTCTCCCTGGCGACCACCCCGCTTCGTCTTATCGGACACAACATTGTAGAGGATCCGCGGCTTTGCCACTGTCGCAGCCTGCCCAGCCAACCCGACCGAGGGCATGGGTACCAGCGTATATCCGGTGGAATTCCAGACAGCGGTCACTGTGGGATCAATAATGGAGGAGACGGGGACAATTGTCTTGTGTGGCTCAGGAAATACGAATGCGGGTCCACCTAATACGCCCATTATGAAGATCCGTTGGCGTGCCTGCGGTGAACCGTAGTTGGCGGCATTCAGAACCTTTGCCGAGACCGTATAGCCACGCTTCTCCAGTTCCATCTTGATCCGCTTGAACGTCCGTCCTTCGTCGTGCGTCTCTAGATTCTTGACATTTTCGAGAATACAGACCTTAGGTCTCTTGGCATCCATGATACGCAGTACGTCAAAGAAGAGATTCCCCTTCTCCTGATCCTTGAAACCCTCTTGATTACCGGCAATACTGAAGGGCTGGCATGGAAAGCCAGCACAGAGGATCTCGAAATCGGGTAACGCAGCCGCATCGACTTCGCGAATATCGGCAGCCGGCTCCAATCCATAGTTTGCCTTGTAGATAGCCCGTGCTCCTTCATCGATATCACAGGCAAATACACAGTCAAAGTCTGCCGCAAACGCACTATGGAAAGCACCAAGCCCACAGAAGAGGTCGATGAAACGGGGCCTCGTTGCCGTGGGCTCGACAATCTCATTGACCGGCTGCTCCAGAAGCTTCACTAACTCAGCCTTGGTCTTACCACTGTAGCCCTTGATTCCCCGCTTCTTACACTCGTCCTTCAGTGCTTGCATCTTGTCATATAGTCAAGTGGAGATAAACAACTCAATTTTGTCAGCAGAAAGAGCGATCATACAGCTGAATGTTAAAAGTTAAGTACATGATGTGAACTTAACTTTTTGTATCTACCGCCAATCTCTATGACCGCGAGCGTCTAGTGCGACGGATCGTGCGCCGTGTCTTGCGGCCACCGACTGCCTTGACATGGTTTACTTTGATAACATTTGCCTTCACCGTCTTCCGGGGCCCAAGTGGGCTTCGTGCAGGGCTGACCGCCGGACTTCTGTAGACATTCAACTGAGCCTGTGCCGCAGCACGTGCCGCCACCGCTGCTGCATTGTTTCTCTTTGGCGGACTAGATGCAAGACCCCACATGATTCTAATCTAGACACTGAAAAAACCCTCCCCTTTTCTGTTTTTGTCTTTTCCCACCCCTACCCCTGTTCAGATGGCGTCGATGTCGATCTCGTCGTCGGCGACCTTGCGACCCTTGCTCCCGCCCTTCTCCTTCGCCGCCGCCGCCTCGGCCTCCTCGTCAACGCCACCGCCTGCGGCCTCCGAGCGGTCGAAGTAGTCCTCGGCCTCGCCGCCGTGCCCATCGGCGACGCGGAAGAGCCGCGGGTTGATGCGGGTCTTGCGGAGCTGTGCACCGGCACGCTCGTCGAAGATCCCCACGATGAATCCCTGATCCACCTGGGACTTGAAGGCGGCACCCGCGACGCAGCCGCCGCCGTGGTGGCCCTCGTCGTCCGACTCGTCGAGCTCGTCGAGCGGGACGGAGAGCGCGACGACGACGAGGCTGTCGAGATCGATGTGGCACTTCCCCTTCCGCTTGAGCAGGCCGCGGATCGCGCAGTTGCGGCTCTTCCCGTCCTGGCAGAGCACCTCCATCCGCCCGTTGCCGAACTTCCGCGCGACGCGGCCGACCTGCAGCTCGCAGAGTGCCGCCTGCTCTGCCGAGGAGAGTCCGCAGAGACCCTTCTTCTCGCGCGTGAGGATCAGCTCAAGCACCTCGTTCGCCGCCGCAAGCGCCGCCTCCGCACGGAAGTTGCCGCCGCCCTTCTTCTGGCCCTTGAATGCCTTGCCGCCCTGTGTGTTACGCTTCATTGCACGTGATGCCATCTTGTTCGCTTGTTGACTTCTTTGGTCAACGATGGAGGCAGATGCGTGTGGCTCTGTCTCTTGCTGGTGGCGTGGTTATCGGGATCAGAGCAGTTTATGATTTCAATTTTTTCCACTTTCTGATTTCATAAAGTGGGAAAAATAGTTATTAGGCCACAAAATCAATACGTGCGGCGACGGGTCGACCGCCGCCGGCGGCCGCCAAAGAGTCCCTTCAGCTCCTGCTCACGGTTGTGCTGCTTGTACCAGTTCTCGCGACCCTTTCTGGTCGCGTTGTTAGCGTTAGGCATTCTGGGACGGTTGAGATTGAGCAGATTGCCGGTCGGTACATTGTTAGCACCAGCCACGTTGTTGGCCTTGGCTCCGTTGTTGGCCTTGGCTCCGTTGTTAGCCTTGGCTCCAGCCTCAGAATCCTCCCATACAACCCAGTGTCCATCAGGACCGACCGAGAGACCCTTGGAGTGAACCAGAACGTTACGCATGCCGCTGGGGTAGGCCGGCTCAGACCGTTTCTCAGTAAGATCTACTGGGATGAAATCGACCGGCTTCTTTGAACCGAAGCTCCGCTCCTGTGTGAAGATGTGAGCACCAGCCGGGTTACGTCCGGCATAAAATGCACGTCTTACGTAATCACTCGGTTTGACACCGTGATTTACATGGGGAAGTGCACTTCTTCGTCTCCACTCGTGCTCCACCGGAGGATTGATACGCAACCAGGTCTTGTATGCACGCTCGAGGGCACCCATCGATCCGGGAGGGGTCTCAACGCGTTCGCATGTCTCAATGACTCCTTCGTATTTTGAGCCGTAATGGGTCGTCACCATGCCCTTCTGAAAGGAGGTTCCCTCCGCACCCGTCTTCGGTTTACATCCAACGTGTGTAAGAACGTAGTCCTCACCAACAACTAACTCGGCCTCTGATACTTTGCGGTAAGGCATTGTTTTCTATATGATGTACGGATATTTTACATCCTCTAGTCCCCACCGTCCCCACCCTCGTCCTCGTCCTGACCTGCGTACGTGTCGTACTTGGCGTCGTCCTGAGGTTGAGCACCGAAATCAAATCCAAGCGGATCTTCGCGACCCGGACGAGCCGCCGTCTCAACTATACCGGCACGGTCCCGCTGGTCCTGTAAGAAATCGTAGAACTCAGCATTGTAGCTGCTGAGATTCTTAGAGCTGCCCACGGCCCACCGACCGATCTTGAGACCCTGATTGATCTTAATGAGGGCACGGAGATCCGGATCCTTTTCGTCGTCCATCTCCTTGATAACCGAGTTCTTCTCCTTCTCACGGGCATCTTCAATAGCCATCTGTACCTCATCGTCGCTCATACCGAACTGCTTGAACTGGCGACCGCTCTCTAAAAACGTGGTGCGAACCCATCCTAGAAGGATCCGTTGGATAGTGATCTTGTCAGCATCCTTGGCTATCTTAGAATAGAGCGGCGAATCCACTAGCAGAAGTGATTCAACAGAAGCCAACACGATCCATCGAAGCAATGTCTGAAGCTCCTCGAGAGAGAGACCATAGACGCGGAAAGCCACTATGTTCTCCGACCAGAACCCGATAATGCGACCGAGATAGGTGGAGAGACGGTGGAGAAGCTCTGCGGAATCAGCACGGATCTTAGGTACAGAGAGTTCTTTATTAGTATCGATAGTGCCGCCCAGAATCGTCTGAATCATTGCCTCGAACTTAGCAGCGTGTTTTTCGGAGATCTTCTTACCGAACCACTTCTTGCCATTGAAGCTGGCCGCTATAGTTGATTTACGAGAACCAATCGTCTGACCAAACCATTTCCCTTCACCGAAGACCATCTCACCAAAGCCCTGAGCGAGACGTTCCAGTCCGATCACCCAGTGCTTATTGATCTCAGCCGGCCCCTGGTGTATAGGTTCAGCAGTGATCTGATCTATTGCATCTAAAACGGCGACACTCTTCCGTTCGACTTGACGAACGGGTGCACGCCCCTGTCGTCCCTCGATCAGGTCGAGTAGTCCAGTACGTAGAGCGTCGTATTTAGAGACAAAGCCTGCCCAAGTGATCTTACGAGCCTCTTCACTGGGCTCGGTATCACGTGCAAAGTTAGCCAACATGGCTTTCTGAACAAGGAGCCAGTCTGTCATACGTGCGGCCATAAGAGGGGACGCTGTATGAACAAATGCGTCTAGGCGAGCATAGATCTCTCTGGGCGGCAGTGGTACGCTTTCCACAGTGGGTTCTACGTAACGTCTTTTGCGAACAACCGTTAAAAGAGCGGCAAAGGATTCAGCGTTAACAGTAACGCCATTTGCCTTGAGTGTCTCACGTGCCTCCTCCTGTACTACCACGATAGCCTTACCCTTGCGTTTCGACTCGGCCTCTTCGTCATTCAGATCAGAGGCCAGGACTAAGGGGTCGCGTGCCAGATTGAACTTACAATGGCGGCATTCGTAGCGGTTCGCACGACGCCCGAATTCGTGCGATAGACCTTCGCGTGGGCCCTTGAAACAGGTTCTCATAAACAACTTGAAATAACTCGCATCAGGTGCTACAGCCGTAGAACGAATGGCTTCAGGCGGCGTCCACCGTACATATAAGTGAGTGCCATTTGTCTGTTCGGTAGGATCACGTTTGTGTATAATCTCCTCGGCCAGACGGAGTGCTCCTATCTCAGATTCTACAGCCACCTCATTGAATGTCGCCAGACCCTGTCTCCTAGCCTGGGCAAGAGGAACAAAGCAGCAGTTTGAGTCCGATCGCACAGAGGTCTCACTGATCAGACCACTCGTCTTCGCTCCAGCGTGAGCATTTATTACGGAGTTGATCGCCAGCTGGCGATTGCGGACCTGGACCATTGGACCTATCGTCTCGATAGCCTCGGTCTTAACAGCCGCAAGAATCCGATCGGGGTAGGTGAGGACAGCATCCTCCATGATGGGTGGCTTGCTACTGTTCGTCGGTCTGAAGCTGCCAGGTAGTCTGTCACCCGCAGAGGCGTTACCGACTGCGTCCTTTTTGATTGCCAGATAGTTCAGCTGTGCCTTCTGAAGCTCAATACGGATCTCGGGTTGTGTAAACAGCTTGGCAAGCCGGTCACGTACCATGTTCTGTCGCCGTTCAGGACTGGATTCCGTCGCCCAGGCCAGATAGTTCCAAGGTTCAGTCGATCTGTTCAGATTGGCTATAACGCATACGAAATATTCCACCGCACCGCCCTCAACTCCTTCAGTAGCCGGCTCTATAGGGGGGCCACCACGCTGAAATCTACAACCGCCGAAGGGGAAGAGGACATCAGGTAGGGGCGTAGTAGAGTGAACATGGCAGATGATAAACGTAGCTATACAGGCAACTTCTGTAGTAGCACGGAATGATTCATAGGGAGCTCTTATTCCGCGCTTAGGTGGCGGTGCCGAGTCGTAAACCTCTTTTGGGGGTATTGTAGTTGTAATAAAATTATAGGTGAACTCAACTGTTTTACGATATTCCTCCTCCGTAAATGAGAAACCGGTGTTCTGAACGATCACACGGGCGATCTCGTAGAGCTCGCTCTCAATAGGGTTCTCGAATTGGAGTGTCTTCTTCTTAAAAGCGATGTTCAGAATACCGTCCAGTTCATCTTCAGCCGTCTTCTCCTCCTCCGTGATTACGGCACGGCCTACCAGCGGCCGCCCCTCGTCGTTGTACTCGAGGTGGGTATCATACTCAAACTCTGAGATGGGGATACCGCAATTGCGGCAGACATAACGCCCATTGAATGCCGCACCACCGAAATTCAGAATCACCTCCTTGTGAAGAGCATCAGCACGACCAGGGTGGAGCAGCTCGTAGAATTTCATCAGTTCGTGGCTACAGATCAGATGCGTATCACAGACATTACACATCACCCAGTTATGGTTTTCAGAATCACGCTTACCCTGGTAGCGTTTGAGAAACTCCTGAAGCAGGGCATAGAACTTGGACTCATCGCGGTTCATGACTGAGCGTAAGGCGTCCTTGTCTTTGACGTGCGGGCAGGTGTTGATCATAGGCTCGGCCTTGTATTTAGCAAGAGCCCCATTGATATTCGCAAATGCCAGGATAGCACGTTGGGCCTCAGAGAGATAGACTTCGCGAGCCCGCTTCAGATGAGGATTGACCTGAGGACTGAGTGAGAGATAGAGGACGCGTAGAAGGGTCCCCTCGGCCATTGAGGCGATCTGCTGGGTCTGTGCTATATCCAGTGTACCTCTGATAGGATCTGCCGCCTTCAGCTTCGCAAGTACAGCCGCAATCTCTGGGACCTCTAAGGACTTTTTAAAGACAGGTGTATCCGCCACTAGCGGTTTTAACAGATAACCACCCTTCTTCTTCAATTCCTCCACAGCAGCAGCATATTCGTCGTATGCTGTTGTGTACTGCTGCTGAGCCTCTGCTACGCTCTTCCAGATCACCGCTGCCATCTCAGGGGTCCACTCGTAGGACCGTAGACCGATTGAATCGATTACACGATTCATACCAATGGAAACAGGCCCCATCAGATCAGAGGGGTGGACATTCGACCGTAGATTTCTCTCAATGAATTCGGGTATGAGGAGTGAATTAGCTTCATCCCCTTCGCCCGTCTGTACGGCACCCTTTACCACGGCAATCCCATTTTCTACATAGGCCGCCGGGTTGTTAGTGACGTTCTCAAAGGGGAGAAGCGAACATGTGATCTGACCGGCACGTATGTCTTCCGCCAGGGCACCAGAGTATTTCATGGGTCTGTACGTAGAACCGAGCAACGTAGGTAGCAGCAGATAGCTATCGATTGTACCAGGATCACCAGGTACGACCGCATCACCGTCCTTAGTCTTCAGCCCACTGAGTACACGGTGTTGTCTGCTTTTGATGGGACCCACATTCCGCTCACTTAATATTGCCTTCTCGTCGAACCGAGTGTAACCAAGAGCCGGTTCCGGTGGCACAACTGTACGTAGGACGTCCTGATCCATTGTGATCTCCTCACCGTCGATGGCTGACGCAGCCGGTACAAATACGCTACCCTCCCTGAAGAGCACATCATAGAGATAGGCGTACATCAGTTTGGCGACCTGTGCGGCACCACCACTCTCCTGACCGGCTGTATAGGCCTCTTGTGTCCGATATGCGGCCAACTCCGATCCGAACCAATCGCGGAACTCCACTTGCTCCAGCATCTTTTCGGGTGGTTCTATTTCGACCTGGCCGTGATAGAGGATCCGCTTGACAGCTAGAACAGGCACAATAGAGGAGAGCGGTGAGCCGAGACGATTCAGTACATCCTCAAGGTTGGCCGCCGATCGGATAAAGGGGCGTATGGAACCATCGGGTCCAGTGGTGATCACAGCATTTTTGAGTGCTAATAACAATTCTGTCTCACGAGAGATAC
>Ga0164296_1001314_pt1 | contig 26778 bp, 44 predicted proteins | sample GEODES057metaG_FD_113533 | JGI IMG/M metagenome (GOLD analysis project Ga0164296, IMG submission 113533) | Dystrophic lake water microbial communities from Trout Bog Lake, Wisconsin, USA - GEODES057 metaG | ecosystem: Environmental > Aquatic > Freshwater > Lake | place: USA: Trout Bog Lake...
AACAGCTTGAATACCATTTGTTGTGTCATACATTGTTGTGTAAGCGACTGTAGGGGCAGCTTGTGACGGGAGTGCAGCAATACCTGCAAACGCCAATGCACCAACTACGGCTACAGCGATCTTTTTATTTAGCTTCATCTATACCTTTCCGTATATACGTTAATATCCCTGTACAGGATAATCGTACCTGATGGCACGAATACTTTATTGTATCGTGTATTCTTTCTATCTGTCAAGCCTAGATAGCACTAAAGTCACATAAAATACACCATTCTCAGTATATTCTCGGAATTCATGGATAATACTGGATAGTAACCCAGTTATTATCTTTTCTCTATCTGTAGTTAAATCTATACATATAGTTGCTTGCCTTTCGCCAATTCTATCATATATATCCCATAGAAGTCCAGCGTAGTCAAAGTTATTATAACTAGGCAAGAAAAGGATTGCTGTTTCATCTTTCCTTTCAGCAATCTTACTTATTGTTTGCTCAAATCTTTCTTCATTTAAAAATCCATAGAAATGAAATTCATTATCATCTGGTGCATTTGCATGAACAAAAGATAAAGTAATAGCACTGGGTCCTGGTATTACATCTATATGTAACTCAGGATAGTGATCTTTAGCAAGTTTTATTAGTCCCTGCCCTGGATCTGATATACATGGCATACCAAAATCTGATAAAAATAAAACATTTTTACCATGAACTGCTTGCAAAATTATTTCAAGGTCATGGGCTATATTGTAATTTCCACCACTAATATTTACAGTATTTGCATACTGTTGTATTTTATGCCAAACATTAATGCCCATCTGCATTAAAACATCATGACAAGTTTTATCAATTTCAGCAATGATTATGTCAGCTTCATAAATTGCATCTGACAATCTTAATGAAGCATCACGTATATTGCCTATTGGTGTACCAGCAAATACAAGTTTTCCAGACATTAATAAATATATTTTCTAGGTTGCTTTAGAATTTTTTTAGCTTTTCTAAATCTAATCCACGAAAAAATTCGGGTGAACATTTAGCCCCTTCTTCCTTGCTTGGTCGGCAAAAGCGTTACCCCACCATTTGCATTTAAGCAAACCAGTGTGGTTATCTCTTCTCTTTAAATCATCAACTTTAAACTTTCCATCAGGTCGGTCTCTTTTAATAAATTCCATCAAATTGTCTGAATTTGGTAATTCAAAAAAGTTTTTAAACAAATGCCCCATATTAACAATATTAATATGATCAACATCCGTTTCCCAGCATGTCCAAATAAGTTTAGTGCCTATCGCCTCACAATATGCTTCCAAAAATGTCATTGTGTATGCAAAGTTAATAAACAAATCTCTATGCTTTTTAACTGTTAAATAATTAGTAATATTTCCATAAGTACCATGCCTAAACGATGACTCTGAATCGGCTTGTGATCCATACTGATGTAACACATAATATTCTAGTTCGTCTGACCATTCTACAAGCCTATTAATATTTGGGTGAAGCAAAAAGATATAGTCTGGTGTTCCATATTTACCAACATACTGAGTTATAGCTCTAACTATCTTTTGAAATCCCCAGCCAGCTTTACCCACATTAAAATATCCAGAAGTTTCATTAACGTAAGCAATTCTGTCATAAAACATTTTTGCCCAAGATGTATCCAGAGGTGAGCCTACACCTTCTGTTTCTGAACATCCCGCAAAAAGAACATGTAGCTTTCCTTCGTGATCTTTTTTAAACTCATCACATCTAAAACCATCTGAATTAAACTTGTAGGTTACTCTTCCATCATCTTCAATATCGCCTTCAGGGGGGATAATAGTAAAAACTTTATCTATCTCAAATTGATTAAGTCCCTCCATCCAAGACTTATCAAAGTTATTTCCTGGGGCCAAGTCAGCAATGTTTCCAAGAACATCTGGTAATTGCAAAAAAGAATTTTTAAGACTTTCTTTTTTAACTTTTGAATTCATTGGTATATCCATTATTTTTTCTCCATTACTATTTTAAAAATCATAATTTACTGGCCATTCCATTTTGCAAGTTCACTATCTAGCATATCTAAACCCATCGGTCCAAGCTTCAAGGCATACATATGAAACTTCTTTAAATTAAACTTACTTCCTAAACGCTTTTTAGCATCTTCTCTTGCTTGTAGCCAAACTCTCTCACCTAACTTATAAGTTATTGCTTGACCCGCCCAAGATATATAACGCTTAACCTCTGACACTGCATAACTATGGTTCAGCAAAGCGTAGTCAGTCATGTATTGAACAGCTTCTTCTGGTGTCCATTTTCCGTCTGTTACTAAGGAATTGTACTGTAAATGCAAGCCAATGTCAACTACTAAACGTGCTGCTCTCATGGCTTGACACAATAGATATCCCATCTTGTATCCTGGATCTTCAAAATAACCAAGTTCATCCATTAACTTTTCTGAATACAATGCCCAACCTTCTCCATAGCCACTATTCCAAGCGTCGTTACGTTGGAATGCAGTTAAAGTATCTTTATTTAAATAAGAAGTTATAATTTGCATGTGATGTCCTGGCACTGACTCATGAAGCCAAGTAGAATAATTTTCCCAAGTTGAAAATACATTTCTTCCCAATGTTGGATATGAAGTTTTTGCTGGACGGATTAAATCATCAGATGGTCCAAGATAGTACGGTGACTCATCAATGGTAACCTCATCAAGCTCTACTTTACAATCTCTTGCAGCTTTAGGAATATCAAAAACCTTGTTGTGAAGGTTTTTTATAGCCATATTTGTAATAGACTCAAGAAACTTTTTAAAGTTTTCTTTACCTTCAATTTGATATTTAGGATCTTTATTTAATGCATCTGCTAAATCAGTCAAACTTATAGCATTAGGCTTAATTACTGCTGCAACTTTCCACATTTCTTCATTAATTCTTGCTACTTCATGAAGTCCCCACTCATAAACTTCACGGGGATTAATTGTAAGTCCTGTTTGAGATTTAACTAATTGAATATATCTATCTTCACCAACCCAGTATTCATCAGAAGCTTTGTCTTTATAATCTATAAGAAAACCCGCCATCATAATGTAAGCTGTATCTGCTTTATGGGCAGCATAAATCAACTTTTTATTATTTGGATCAATATCCATAGCAAATTTTAAAAATAATTTTTTTTCTCCAATATTTTTTAAAATATCTATTACGTATTGAACACGAAGTTTTGCATTTACAAGGCCTTTCTCTTTTGTCTTTATAAGAGCATCTGCCCATTCATTAAGTGCAATGGGAATTTTAGACATACGCTTAATTATATTCGAAATATCATTAACAGTTTCTTTAGGCATATGCTCAAATACATTGTATATACCCTCTGGTTCAGAAAACACTGATCCCCAATTTGTATATTGCCAATTATCATTTGCTGTCTCAATATAATCATCAATACCACTCAAAATTACCTTTTGTGCAACTTCATCATAGTAATCAATTGGGCATTGTGCAGCAATTTTTTTTCTGTAAGATTTTGCATTTTTAAAAAATGGGTCAACTTCGTGAAATGAATAATCATTCCATCTATGATCGTTATCGTGGATATGATTCCACGTAGCACTGATATAGTCGTCTTCTGCTAACTTATGAGAATACTCATCGCTTAGCCTGAAGATTTCTGATCTGTGCTTTGCCAATTTATTCTACCGATTCCTTTTCCAAAATGATTCCATCTGATGTGCGAGACTTGATTGTTTTAACAATTTCACCCTTTTTCATCACAAAAACTTGGGGGATACTTTGAATGCCATAGCCAGACAAATGATCTGTGGATACCTTATCAACATCCAGCATGTAATAATTTGTGTTTGGATCAGTAACTGATGCTTTGCCATACTGTGGCTTTAGCTGCTTACATGGAACACACCATTCAGCAGTAAAATAGACTACACACTTATCTTCTGACTTAAAATCTTCTACATTATCTGTGATCTTAAGCAATTAATTCCTCCGCCATGATAGTCTTGCCCAAGTACCGACGCTTAACAATATATTCTCTGACATGCTCAGGGCCATACTGTCTACCCGCCATAACTACTGTCCATCTAGGCTCGTACTTTTCATCAATACAAGCTTGGCACATAAGTAGCTGTACACCACTTAGTATATCCGATTTTTGTGGCTGAAGCTCATTTTTTTGCTTCCCGCAGCTAAAACATAGCATTATAAATTATCTCCTGTTTCATCTATATATCCTACACCTATCTCATCTACCTCGATAAACTCGTCATTTGGAATTTCAATGGTGTATTTGACTCCCTCATCATAATAAGTAATCATGGAGGCCCAAGCTCCATGAGTCTCTATAATTCCATATACATCCTCATCTGGCACATATACATAAGTAATTGTGTTTTCATTTTCTTCTTGCTCTTGATTGCTCATCAGTATATTTCATCCCTTCTAGCTCGCACGGTGTTCCATAAGAAATTATAAGGTCCCTGACTTGTAGCAAATACTCCATAATTGCCATTCTATCAGATTCGCTATACTCCATGATATTACTTTCATATACAGTAAGTGCTAGGTAATTTGGTCTTGCCCTTACATCCAGTATTAGATTTTTAACTGGAGGCTTGATTTTCCTAACACTCTTAGCCATATCAACGGTGTACTGTATTTTTGCCATGAAGTCTCTTTAGCTGTTTCCATATTTCAGGAGTTTTATGTGAGTTATGTTGTTTATCTGGTCTACCAAGATCCATATAAACACCTCCCCATACTCCCTTTTCTTTATTCTTTACGCCTTCTTCATGACAAATTTTAATTACAGGACAATTCAAGCAAATTTGATCAACTTGTTGTGCTGCAACTTTATCCGTCTCATATAGGTCGTAGAACCAATCATACTTAGAGCTAACAGTCATGCCATTACATGCTGCAAGATGATACCAATCGGCGTCTTCTTCATCAATACCAAGAAAATTAAATAAACTTGGCATATTTATCACTTATATCCCATGTACCATCGGACTTTAAATGATAACGATTAACAAAGCCCCACTTATTGTTTTTAAACATGCCATTTTTTTCCATAAAAGCATTGTTGCTTGGTGTCCATCGAACAATTGTATAATTGTCCCAGAAGAACCCATTTGATTTGTTGTTTTCAACAAATTTGTGTGCTGCTTCATAGTCTAGATTAATCTTAGCCATTTACTTTTCCGTTCCAAATAGTTGTCGCCAATTAATAAACTTATACTTATTGCCATCTTGATCTTCAATTTCAGTAGCATGATTTGGAGAATAAATTACAATATCTCCAGGACTAAGCGGAATAGGATGCAAGTCACCATTGCTATGGTAATCTCCTGGTCCAGTTGCTACAACTGTTCCACGACGCAAAACATCATCAATAACTGTTGATGCAATAACAAGTCCAGACTTGGTTGTCTTATCAGCTTGTTCTTGTTCTTTAATCAGGATTAAGCTTCCCAAAGGGTTAATAGTGGTCATTAAAATGTATAATCCTTAACCTGCTCGGTCTTAACCAATTCATTATGCTGAACTGTAATTGCATACGGCTTTTCAAATTCTTGATGAGCTTTAATAAAATCCATTTGATCGTTTACTGAAAGAGTGTCCCACTCTGGTGGAAGACCATCTGGAGCAATTGGAAGCATGTGGTCAACGGTTTGTACACCAATGATTTTGTGATGAGTTTGAATAATCATTATATTTCTTTCTAACTAGTAGGTTTATATATTGTATCAGTTTTGTTTATGCTTTGTCAAGCTTATTTTAAAAAATGTCTATACGGAACTCCGTATGTTTCTAGCAAACTTAGGCACTGTTTTATTCTTGGAGACTCCCCAAAAAGTAAAGCTATATTTGGTGCAGATTCAATCATTGTCAAATCAGAAAAAGATGATTTATCTCTAACCAATTCTTCTTTGATTTTATATCCTTTTTGACGTAAAAACTTTTCTGTTTTTCCTACATATTCGGTGATCATATTTTCAGCACCGTAGTTTCCTTTATGGACAAAAATACACTCTTTATCGTCTGGATAATAATGTCTGTTGTCTTCAATTAAAAGAGTTACTTGTCTAATAAGGTCATTGTAATCGTCCCAATCCTTACTTCCAAACACTAAAACTCTCATTATTTTCCTTTCTGAAATGCACAAGGACGGTTTCCCGTCCTTGTGTAAATATATACGTATATATTTAATTTACTTAACTGGTGCGAATGCTCCGCCCCAAAGTGACTTCTTGACTTCTGCTATTGGTGCAACTGGTGCATCAACAGCTTTCTCGACAGTTTGGTCATCTGAGTTATCTTCTGTAACTTCATCTGAAGATGCAGCCTTAGTTACGTTTGATGAATCTCCCCAGCACTCGTGTACCATGTTAGCACCGCAATCTGGGCAAGTTGTTGACTTTGTGATCTTCTCTGGCTGTGCCATCTCGTCTGAACGTGATGCTGCAGGTGCAGATGTTGCTGAGCTTGAGAAAGTCTCTTCAGTCGGAACTGGACCTTCTGGTGCTGCAGAAGCTGATGAATCACCATTTGGGTTTGTAGCTGAACCAATCAATGGACCACCTGAAGCAGATGGAAAATCTTTTGTTACAGCAATGTCTCCCTTTGGATCTGGCTCTGTTGTTTGATCTGACATTGTGTTTCCTCCAATCGTGTAATCGCCAGGCTGCGATGCTATTATATTTGTATTAGCAGTTTGTCTGACGTAATTTTCTACGGTTCTTTCGTCCCGCTCTTGTCCTACTGATGATGACGTTCCGATTGCTTTTTCAATAGCATCTTTAGCATCACCAATAAATTTATTAATTATTTCTTTATTCATTATGCGTGAGACCCTGGCTCTGTTGTTGCAATTGGCCCACCTGCATATTGAGGTGTTGTCATTGAAACATCTTTCCCTGTGAAGGGGCCTGATGTTGTAGCAACACGTGGAGAGTTAACTCCTAGGTCATTTGTTGATGGCGACTTAGAGCCACCGTCTGGTCCTGCTTGCTCTGTTACTGGAGTAGCGGAAGCTGATTGCTGTACTCCGCCTTCTTTACCTTGCTGATTGTTATCCATATTTAAATCACCACCTTCAGTCTATTATACACTTTTTGATATAGATATCATAAAAGCCCAGGGGATGTAGTGCCAATGCATCTACTTCCCAATCAGTATTCTTTTCCAAGAATTCATTTACCGCCTGAGAAACACCGTAAGCTTTCTCCTCAATTATACCATCCCACATAACATAATCGTTCAAACCTATAATAGTGCCATTTTCAGCCAGTTTTGATGCTGCCCATAGGGTAGGGGTAACACAATCTCTATCATTATTTGAATCTATGTAAATATAATCATATTTATATGGAATTTTAGGCAAAATATCTCTACTATCACCCTTAAAGGTTTTAGCATTATATTCTGAAAATAGCTCTAAAATATAAGCTTCGTGGGTATCTGCAGTGTAGTTGCCATGTGGCTGGCTACAAGAACAGACCCCGTTGTATCTTTGACCCCAGCACATATGATCCTGATTATAAAGGTCCTGTAAATGTATGGCTGATGGATTTTTTTGATTGGCTACCAATAGAGAATAGTAGCCCCAAGCTACACCAACCTCTAAATACCTAAGTCCTTCTGGTAAGGTCTGTATATAATCTTCACGCTTTGAAAATATTTTAGCATTTTTTAATTGTTTAGGAGAAATTGTATATGAATCTTCAACCTCGTTGTCATTTAGTTGACCTAGGTTATTGTAATCGAATCTTGCTTTTACAATTTTAGACAATTACTCTTCTTCTTCTGTGAGATATGTGAGGCCCATTGCTTCAAGTTCTGCTTTTGCAGCTTCCGATACTTTAAAGTTAGCCTCTAAGTTTTCATTATATTCTATATCAACTAAACCTTTTTGAAATAGATCTAACATTGCTAAATCTACATCTTCCATAATTTGTTGGTATAGGGCTGGCATTACTACTGAAAGAACATCCATGTTGAACTTAAACATTCTTTCTCCGTATTGGTCCATCCCGTCCCAAACAGCAGCACCATTGTCAACGAGGAACTGAATTATTTCTTCAGTCTCCTCGTCGCTTAGTCCATCAAAAAAATCATCAAAATCTGCGTCTTCCATACTTTAATTATACTCTACTTCAAAGCACTTGTTAAATCTAAAGTAGGGATATTACTAACATATTGGTTGCCAGATTTTGGACCAGTAGTTTGAATTAAACTATAGATTTGAGAATAGTTTAGATTAGGCTTTGCTTGTCGAATTGCCACCCAAGAAGCAGCAGATATTTGGGTTGCAATAGATGTTCCAATTGATTGTACTGTTGAATTTCCAAGTGAAATTACAGACAAACTTCCATTTGCATCCCAGCCAAGTGCCGATCCTGCATTACTCCAGAGCTGGTGCACATTATTAATCTCTGCACCGACTGGGATAATACCAGTATTACATGCTGGAAAACCAATGTGTGTAGAATCTGAGTCATTACCAGCACCTGCAAAAACTGGAATATTTAATGCCTTAAGATTTGCAGTTGCAGTAGCAAGTGGTGTGTTGATAGGACATGCACCAGTGACGTGTCGTTCAAAACTCATAGCAACAGCCTGAATGTTGTATGTGGATGCGTTTGCTTGTACCCAATTAAGAATTGTAGGCAAATCTGTATCATATGGACCGAACGAATTTGTCGAGTATACCGAAAATACACGGAAGTAAATAAACTTAATATTTGGATTTGTTTGAATTTCACCCGAAAGCATTTCGCTACCATGACCCATACCAGCAATCTTAATTTGTGCTGGAGTCAATGCTGCAGATCCTGTTCCTGACTGAGAAGATTTACCATTCGGGCAAGAAGGAGAAAAACTTGTGATACATTGTTCATAAACAATTTTATTCGAAAATTGAGTAACAGATGGATCGTAGCCAGTATCAATAATAACAACTGATGGAGTTGTCGCTGCAGTTGCCTTACTAATTGTAAAACATACCGAACCAATAGCAGCAAGAATAACTGCTAGAACTATGATGGATTTACGTGCTTTCATTTCTTTCCTTTGTTAGTAGTTATATTGCGTACCCCCAGAGAGATTTGAACTCCCGACCTGATGGGTAGAAACCATACGCTCTATCCGCTGAGCTATGGGGGCAAACACAAAAGGCCCCTGAGGACCTTCTGTTACTTGTATTCTACACTATTAAAACTTCTTTGGCAAGGGGTTATAATGCTGTTCCCAAAGCTTGTCTGTTTCTTCCAAGATAGGCATCTTTAGAAAAGCTTCCTGCTGCATGGTATGCAATGGAATAACATCATAAGCAATGGTAATACGAGGACCATCCCATTCCCAATCACCTTGAGCATGTGGGTAACCAGTCTTAGACAAAATTGCTCGGTTATTCTTATTTTCATTTACTTTAAGAACACCATCAACATCATAATGGGTTTGAGAAGGCTCTGCACTTACGCTGAAATAGCCATGGAAGGCAATATCGCCATAATCTTTTCTTGTATGATCATGGAAATGTAGCTTACCGCCCTTATCTTTACTGTTAATATTAAACCAAGACTGAGCAATAAATCTATAATCATTAAAATTAACGCCATAGTATTCACAAGCTTCTTGAGCCATCTGATTTACAGCTGTAAACAAATCATGTGCCCAATCATAATGCATTTGAAACACATTGTATTCACGAGATTTAATTGTTGAAATAGAATTTGATTCTTTAAAAAACTCTGTGTAAGATTTTTCACGATTGAATGGAGCTACTCCACGCATTTCTGCATTCTTGATTCTTTCATATTCACGATGAAGATCATCACTAATCTTATTTAGGTCTAAATCTAGGTCTCTATAAAAAAACTTATGCTCTACCTTGGGTTCAAAACGTCTGCCACCCATCATTGTCAAATCTTCTACATAATTTACGTTATCTTTGTATGGTGGTGGAACTTCTTTATTAAGCATTAAATGCCCTTTCTAGGTTATTATTACATTATAGTAGGTTTGAGTGTTGCTGTCAACTGCCAAGCCCAAAATTGGTGCTGTTCAATTCTTCCAGCAATAAAGTTGCAAATTCCCTGTTCATCTAATTCATTAGATATATCAAATGTACGCTTAAGCATAGCTAGTACTAATGTATTTGTATTTAATAGTTCTTGAAACATCTGTTTAGGGCCAAGTCCTTCAGAATCATTAATTTCCAGGTCGCTATTTTCGTTCCATTCTTTTACGCCAAATGGGGCTTTAGCTCCCAACTTGCGAAGGTTTTCTGATATTGGATCAATTGACTCATATACATCAGAATAAATTTTTAAAAGAAACTTATGATACTGAGGAAATCCAGCACCTTCAACATTCCAGTGGTAACCGTGTGCTTGACCATACATTTTTACAACAAGTGATTGAAGTTTTACTAAAGCGTCAACCAATTCATTTTTTTCTGACATTTCTTCTCCTCTTCTTAGAATTCTCTAAATGTTCTACCATTGCAGCTAGAATCTCCTCATCAGGCTTATTTGGGTCGTTATGAGTATATAACGCTTCAAGAGTCTTTTTATCTTCCATTCTCTGGCTTCCTTCACCCATCATAACAATTAACATTGCAATAGGGATAAGCAGACCAAACGGTACATTCGTCCAATACTTCATGGCATTAAGACTAATAGCTGAAACATATCCTGAAACTCTTGCAGGATATTTTTGTATATAAAAGCCTATTCTACTTAGCATTATGAATTGCTTCTTCCTTTTGGATCAGAATGATTTCCATATCCAACTGACGGCTTACCATCATTTTGTGGCGGAGTATTATAAGTTGACATAAACCTTGCATCAAGGTACTGTGATCCAATTACAGGAGCAAAAGCACCATTCCAAAAATTAAAAGCACCAATTCCTGGTTGTTCGTTTTGATTTGTTTGACCGTTAACATCATCTTTTTCAACTGGAATATGCACATGATCATTTCCTGGGTCATCACAACCGCATGTCATGCATTTATTTACAATTGGCTCAGTAACTGCAAGTGCTTCCAGTGCTGACTGTGCGTCTTCTTCTTTAAAATAACACCCAATTGATTGACCTGTTCCTTCTTTCATAACTGACCAACCATGTTGGCAATCTGGAGTGTTAAATTGAATAGACCAACCAACCCCACCGCTAATTCGGCCAGAGTTGGCTGCAAAGTCTTTTTCAATAGTCATATGATTATTATATCACTTATCTTGTTCTGTTATTACCTCAGCTGCGGGTTCAGTCCCCGTTTTTCTGAATCTAAAAGTCTCCCATAATGGGGCGGGTATAGAGTGAATACCAAAATGCGTCCTATGATGTGCAGCACATAAAACTTCTAAGTTTCCTGGGCTTTCGATCCATTTTTGAAAATCATCATCAGACTCAAAATGAAGTCCAAATGCTGCTTCAATTTTATGTGGATCCATATTGGCAATTTGGCTAAACTCTACAAATGAATGGTGCAATTCAGGTTCCCCTGAACACAAATCATCATTAATTATACATTTCCACATACCAGTTTTCTTTATACGAGCTTTTGCTTGCATAAAGTACTTGTAGTATGGATCCCCAGTTCTCGGAGAATGCTCTGGAATTGAAGTTATTAAATGTAAATTAAGTTTTTGTTTGTGTGCATCAGTCATAGACTAATTATACATCTTTTTGTTCCAAAACTGGTTTTTATAAGACCTATTCATTTTGGACAAAAGGTTAAAAGAATTTTGTGCTAGATACTTTTCATCTGGTTCTACTATTTCATGCTGCCAAGATTCTCTTTTAATTGGTATAATTTGTGCTACTGGAGTTCCTTTTTCTATAATACCCTCAAAATCTCCAACAAAAAACATTGAAACAGTCAATGCTCCATGAAGCTTGTCAGAGTCAACAAAACCAGTGACAGTTGTAAATGGAAGCTCAAATCTATTTATGGGGTTAGTAATTAAAATGCTGTATCCATCTGGGACAATAGTTGCTGGATAAGTAACCATTCTCCATATTGTTGGATCATGATGTGGTGGAACTGGAATTCCCATAGCTCTTTCATGATTCTCTAGGTCGAATAAAGGCATGTCTGGTTGCCATTGAACTTTTAAATTGCCATTGATTCTTGTCACAGCAATATCACAAGGAAGTGTGACAAGATAACCAGCAGTCATAGCATCAAAAAATGGTAAACATTGCTTTACTGTACTACCATTTCTACCAAATATTTTTTGTTGTGTGTCTCTATATGCAGGAATATCTTTATACCATTGTGGCAAACCACTTATTGCTGGTATAGGGGGTTCATGAAGATCATACGTCTGGCGATCTTTTGCCATAAACTTAATTTTTTTCACTATTAAAACAATTCTGCTTTTGAGTAATCTTCACCTTCGTCATACCAAAGGATGACTGAATCAGACGCATCAAGGCCTGGTTGAGGTCTGAGCAACTCTGGCAAATCAAATGTATACCATGTAGGCATAGTATATCTGTTCTGCTTACCCTCTACTTCATCAACACGATGTCTAAATCTTCCAGGGAACATTATCAAATCTCCCGCCTGAGGCTTAACACTTACATCATGTCCAGGAAATACAATTCTTCCGCCTTCGTAATTGTCATTAATATAGCCCAGCAACGAAACATTCATTCTATAAAAATCTGCGTGAAAAGCTGGTGTACCGTCTGGTCTTTCACAATCTGCATGCAATCCAGTTGACATTCCCTCTGTCCACTTAACAAAATGACAGGTATTTATAGGTTCTGGATTTACCTTGACACCAAATGGTTTGGCATAGTTTTCCTGAATAACATCCCATATTTTTGCCTGATATTTTTTCAAAAGTCCTGCTACATGTGGGTTTTCTTTAATTACCAATTCATAACGCTTATCGTTGCCACCTCGAAAACCTTCATCATCCTTATATTCTTCAAGATAATTATAGATCGTTTCTCTATCTTCTTTTGATATAAAGTCATGTATCAAAACAATTCTTTCAGGGCTATCACCAAGCTTTGCAAATTCCTCTGCATATGGCGTATAGTCTGGCTCTTGATCTGGGTGAAAGTGGGCTATTTTTTGTTCCATATCCATATTATACTCCTAGTTCTTTTAGGAATGACTTAGCAAAAACTTCTTGGCATCCGCCGTTCCAAATATCTCTGTCATCATCAGGCATATCAATCTCAAAAAAGAACCTATGGTTATACTGCTTTAACAAAAGGTTTGTTGATTCATCCCAAGAAGACCACTTAAGGTCTATACCTGTTGCATAACAGTATTGTTCTAGATACCTAACTTGTTGTAGGTAGGTGAGTGCAAGCAATGTCATAGGCACATCATGAGGGACTGCTTTTTTGTTATGTTCAATTCCTGGAGGAGTGATATCCATGTGCTGTCTGTACATCTTTGGTTTAAATACACCAAACTCTTCAATTACGCCTATGCCCCTAATTACTTCTGGCATCAAAACATAAAGCTTATCTGGGTTTCCATAAGTTTTAAAATATTTAAAAAGATTTGTAACAACTTTAGTTGCACTAGATCCTGGGATTGATAAATTTCTAAAGTTTCCACCAACTGGGTCCAATGCCCTGTAAACTACATTTGCCCATCCTTTTTCTATATCAACATCTTGAGCAAGACTAATTTCATCTCCCGCAAAAAGTATATGATTTTTTGGTGGAGGATTAAAAAAATCATCACACCTTAAACCAATGTTATTGAATATATAAGTAGTTTTACATTCAGGATCCCCTGGAATTGTCCATGGCGGAGGAGTATCATCAGTATCAATTACTCTTTCAATTTGGTCTGACATCCACAGCTTATACTCATCAAGCTCAGGATTTGATTTTTCAAAATACTTATGATCCATGGTTCTCCTTATATTTATTGTAAAAAACATCTGCAAAATATTTGTGACCCGCACTTCCATAATGATTATCTGGCTTTAAAATAGACAAATTATTATTTTTTGCATATATTTGTGCAATAGAATCATGATAATTATCTGGAAATTCAATAAAATTGCTAAAATAATTTCTTACCTTTTCAGTATACCATTGCCTTGTCTGTTGATGCCACTGCGACCAATAGAGTTTTATTCCTTCTGCATTACAATATTTTTCAAAAAGTCTGGTTGCTAACAAATAGTTGATAAATAGATTTTCTATATCATATTCACCCCTATTAAATTTTTGCCTAATGCCCCAATATGGTGAATCAAATTGGTTAAGTTGCCATTGATCATCATCTTGAACACAAGCATGATATTTGCCTTCATAATAATGCCTAAAGCGAGTAAAATCTGGTAACAAAATAAATAAATATTTTGGTTTTCCAAATTTCTCTATATAATCCATTACAAGGCTATATATATCTTGAAACCCTCCGCCTGGAATAGCAGTAACAAAAAAACCTGAACATTCTTCTATTTTATTTATTTCTTTATATAGAATTGCAGGCCATGCTTCTTCCAAGCTACCACCCATACCCCATGTTTCTGAGCATCCTGCAAACAATACGTGAGTTTTTCCTTCATGATTAGTTTTAAATTCATCGCAACGATGACCATAAGAATTAAGTTCTTCATCAAATCTTTTGTCTTTGTCAAGCTTGAAGTTTTGAAAATAATTCATTTAACAACCTTTCACTAACATTTTTCCTCAAATGTCTATTATCAATAGTTTCTGATTTATCAAGCATTTCAGAAATCAATACATTTTCTGAAAGATCAAATACGTTGATATTATTTTTACTACATTCAAATTTTAACTTTTCTATAAAATTTTTATGAATTTTAATAGCTTCTTCTTTGTTTAAATTACTCATACTTCTATCCCATGAATCCCTTGACCAGTCTTCATCTTTACATATTGGAACTGGTGTTATAAAGGTTAATTTCATCTTATGTTTTTCAGCAAACTCAATTGATTTTTTTACATAATTCTCTACAACAAAATCTAAATTTTTATGTTTTGGCAAATAATATCTAATATCAGAATCACCCAAAAACATACATAAATGATGACCTGCCATTTCTGGAGCCATATGCTCTTTATATATTTCTTCTAATTTTCCCTCAGTTACTGAATAAGCTGTCATACCAACTTGATATATAAGATGCAAATAAAATTTATTTTCAATGTTTTTGCTTATATTATCGTTGTATAGATCAAATTTTAATATAATTCTATGTATATCCTCATGTCCATTTAAAGCATAGGTATGCGAGTTACCAATAATAAAAATGTCATTAAGCAATATTAATCCTTTAATAGGGGGCTGTGGGCAAATATTCCAGCACCGAATGACGCTGCCCTAAGAGTCTCCCGCTGAACTCTACTCACACGGGTTACTTGGTTATTCGTAACTATATCCATACCTAAGGTGTGTTGCCCACAACCTTATACAATTATATCAGAGTTATACATGTTATTCCACTCTGATATATCATTCCAATCATTAAGCAAAGGTTGCCCCTTAATATTTAGACTGGTATTTAAAAGCACTGGGCATCCCGTAATCTCATTCCATCTTCTAAGCACCTCGTACAATTCGGGGTGCTGTTCTTTATTAACTGTTTGAACCCTGGACGTTCCATCAACATGCACAACTGACGGTATAAGCTCTGGTTTTAAACACTTAAAGGTATATTGCATATATGGACTGGTGGCATTTTTAGGCATATCAAACCATTCATGAGCATATTCTTCCATGATAACTGGAGCAAATGGTCTAAACAACTCTCTTTGTTTAATTAAATTAACTTTATCTTTTATTTCTGGATATCTTGGATCAGCAAGAATACTTCTATTGCCCAATGCCCTAGGGCCAAATTCGGCTCTTCCCGCTGCAACTGGTGCAACTTTTTCAGTAATTAGCTTATTAATTATTTTATAAATTGGATATTCATTTCCCAAATCATATCCAAGGTACGGTCCACTCCATTCAATATGCTTTCCTCGCAAAGCTAATGCTGAACCTAAACTTGAACCAGCATCTCCTGGGTTTGGCATAATCCAAATATCTTCAAAAACTTCCCAAAGCCTTGTATTTGCAGAAGAATTTAATGCACATCCACCCATAAATACAAGCTTACTCTTTTTGGTGATAGATCTGACATGCCACATAAACTCAATTAATCTAATCTCATAAACTTTTTGAACTGCTGCTGCAATGTCAAATTTATCTTGTTCATTTAATATTTGATGAGGCCAATTGTTTATACCTTTATGAAAATTATATTTTTGCTTATTAAAGTGTGGGAAATATCTATTTACATCAAGAAAGTATCTACCTGGGTCACCATACCCAGCCATTCCCATCATAATATATTCTTCTTGATTAGGCATCAATCCGATCAATTGTGTAAAGGCTGAATAAAATAGTCCAAAGCTAAATGGATAATTCTTTTTATACTTAAGCTTTATACTTTCACCAACGCCAGTCCATACTGTTGAAGTATTAAATTCCCCAATAGCGTCTAGCACCACAATTACAGCATCATCAAATGAGCTTGTATAGTACCCAGCTGCTGCATGAGAATAGTGATGTTTAAACTCTTTTGCCTTTATGCCTTTGTATACAGGTTTCCAGTCTGCTGCTCCGCCACGGAGCTTGATTCTTAATCTTTTTAAGCGGGATTTTTCATAATAAGCAATATCATCAGGAAAACCATAAGATAGTAAATCTAAATATATGGCATTATTGTTATACCAATCATTCTTCTTCTTACTATATCTTTCGGCATGTCCTGCAAACAATATGCTTTTATCATCAATTAATGCCATAGCAGCATCGTGTGATGTTTCATTAAATCCGAGTATATTCATTTATTTCCTTTGTACGGGAGGTGGGATTTGAACCCACGGTACACAGCTTATAAGACTGCTTCCAAAACCAGGCTAGGATACTCCCGTTTGATTTTAACGAAAGTCCTTAAACCTTGTCCATAAAGATATTGTACACCTTTTATTGCCAGAAAAAGAGTTGACTAGATGCTTATAATTTACGTTTCCAGGAAAAGCTATAAACAATCCTGCTTCTGGCTTTATTGAAATATCATGTTGAGGAAACACAATTTCTCCACCCTCAAAATCATCATTTAAATAAACAATTATTGATAGGTGACCAGACCAACCATAGTCATAATGTGCTGGGTTCTTAGGTACTAGAGGATCATAAAATTGTGGCTCAATAAAATCGGTATGTTCCCCAACTTCTTCTCTACGCCCATTAAAGTCAACAGTTCTATCTCTTTTGAATTCTCTACCGTATAGCCTTGTTGCTTCAGCTCTCATCAAATGTTCATAGCTTTTTGCAAGCTCTCTATCATAAAAAGCTTTCTGGTATTTCATTTCACTTTGCAAGTCTCTTTGACCTGTAGAAAGAAGGGTGTAATCTAGCAGAGTCTTAATGTGCTCTTCTGGCATCCAATTTTTAATTACTTTAATATTTTCTGGACCATCACCAAGATCTTTTGTTAATGGATCAATTACTGTAAGCTCGGGGTTATTATGCATGTGCTTCGCCTACTAATTTATTTTGAATCAGCTTATCTCTTTCATCAATAATCTCAAAAGCATAATCTTTAAGCTTTTCTTCATGTTTATTATAATGATGGCCACAGAACAAAAGTTCCCCCGCCACCCCATTCACCCAAACTAAAGCTTCTGCAGAACATGAGTCACAGCGATCTTGTGGTCCAAGTACATAAGACTTAACTTCTTCTGTCTTTTCTGCCATCATATTCATATTATACTCTTTCTGTTAGTTTGTTAATAATATATCGGATCAGTTTATCTTTCACCACACTGTAAGGTCTAGTAACCGAGTACTCCGATGATACCGTCTAAGCCGTGCTAGCGTCCACTTAGATACTTGCGTAAACTTCCAACCGTCGAGAAATAATACAAGTGTTGCCACGCATGGATGGTAGGAATCGAACCCACTCCAAGAGGTTTGGAAGCTCTTGTGCTAACCATTACACTACATCCAAGCGATCCGTATCGGACTTGAACCGACGACCTTTGCCGTGACAGGGCAACGCTCTAACCAACTGAGCTAACGGACCTTGGCTGGGATGGTAGGGGTCGAACCTACGACATTTCGATTAACAGTCGAACGCTCTGCCTGCTGAGCTACATCCCATTATAGGATTATTCTACTATACCTCCGCCTGCTTTGTCAATCATTGCAAGCAAATCTTCAGGACTATCAATTAGTCTCCTTTGTGCTTCAAATTTTCCAAATTCAATAAACTCGTTTGCAATAGCTGCAATCATGTCAACCATACCACGAGCATAGGGGATTTCTTTTTCATCTAAGTTTTTAACTTCTTGCACCATAAGGTTAGTTGATTGAGTAAAGTATTCACATAGTTGAGTTAAAGATACATAGATATCTTCCTCATCTTCGATTGTTTTAAGTGTTCCGTCTGCTATCATGTCTGTAGTTTACTACAGTATTCTCATGCTGTCAACAGGGAAGTCATCCTCATCTTCTTCAATGCCCATAAATTCACGTAATGTGGTTGGCATCACAGGTTTATCTGGTACCACAATAGTGTTTCTTGATTTTAATCTTGCATCAGATTCTTCTTTTAGCTTTTCAATATCAGACTGGAATACGGTTCCATAAGTATACAATTCTAAGTCCTGATTCATATCTCTAGGGGTCAAGGCTACTGAGTTGTAGATTGCACCACAGACAGCATCTGAAAGGTCCTTAGATCCCTTTCTGGGGTGATCTACCTTGTCTTTAACAATACGTAGCTGAAGCAATTCATCAATCAATAACTGGATATGTGGACCAAGTACACGCTCTTCGGTGATACAAAGAGACATATCTTCATAATGTTTTTTAGCAACAGAAAGTAATTCAGTATTGATTCCATGTGCTTTTAGCTGTTGCATCATGTCATGTGAATTCCATCGGTCAAATGTAACCATTTTTAGATTGAATCCCCGCTGTCTTAAACTAATTATATACTCTTTTACCTCAGTAAAATCTACAGATTTAGATGCAGTCGGGGTCCAAAAACGTACAGCATCAACTATAATTCTAGGAGCTGCTTCCTTATATTTTTCACCAATTTTCATTGTCACCCAGCCATCCACATGTGACATTGCTACTGCACAATGGTCATGTTTCTGTGCTAAGTCAACGTGAACAAAATAAAGTTTGTCTGGATCTGGTTGAAAATGATCATCAAACCTACCATATTCATCAACATTTAATTTATGGTTGCTAAATGCTTTTTCAATAACTTCACGGTTTTTAAAGAAAGCATCTGTTGCTTCTGGTGGCATACATGCAAAACGCATAAGGGCATCCATTGGATCTGAATAAAAAGCCTCGGTAAAATCTTCGATTTTTCTTGTAGGATTAATTTCCCATGTTGGCCTTTTCAATGCAAATATTTTTGGCATTTTATAAGATACAATATGATCTTCTTCCCATTCAATCTCAAATTCATTTCCCTGTGTTCCATCAGGAAGATCTGGGTCAACTTTAAATTTATAATGCCTTAAAACTATTTCTTTCTCTGCTATAGACTCATTATACCTTTGCTGGATATAGTCATTCTTAAAACGTGGGAATGAAAGCAACACAAGTTTTCCAAAATCTGGAAAGCGAGATGTAATAGATCCCTTATACATTTTATAGATAGATGATGCAGTTTTTGCATTTTGATGTCCCGACGTTGATTCTAGCTCAAAACCCGCAATTTCATCAAGGATAACCGCAATAACGTTATATCCTTCCCATGCTTCCGATTCGGAGTGACCAGAGTGCACGGTAACACCCTTATCAAATTCAACCATGTTAGCCTTAGCAACATATTTTCCTTGAAACCAAGGTGACTTTTCGATACGCTGATTAAAACCTTTAAAGAATACTCGATTGGCCTGAACAGCGTTAATAGCAATGTTAATAATATCAATAGCATCTCCTGGAGGCTTGCCATAATATTTTGCTGGATCCTTTAAACATAAAAGCATGTGAACCATGTAAGCACAAGCAATAGTTGATGTATAGTCTTTTCCAGAACCTTTACCAAGTTGCAGAATAACTTCATTACAAGTTTGTTTAAATATTTTTTCGCCTTCAACTTCTCCATAAATTCTATGAAGAGTATCACGCTTATAAATTTGAGTTGATGCTTTAATCATTGTATACTGCAATTCAGACAATGGTGGCAATCCAAGATACTCTTTTTTAGTTACAAAGTCTTCTAATGTGGCTGGAGTTTCATCAAACTCATCTCCACTTAATGCATCTAAAAAGATATCAAAATCACTCATTAATTATTACAGCCTCTACTTGGCCAGTTACTTGTGAAAGTCTTTTTGATACTTCCCATTTACAATGATCACACGAGGATGTGACATCTCTAAGTATGCCAACCAATATCTCTTGTTTTCTTTCTGATTCCAAGATCTCATCTGCCATGTCATTGTTTTCCAAGACTCCCGCCTTGTTCAACATGTCAATACGTTTAGCTTCAATATCAGCAATAAGCTTTAATGTCTGTGCTTTAACGTTAAGTGCATCCTGCATATCTGCTTGCTCTACTGTACGCCAAGCCTCTTTAATCAGCATATTATAATGCTCGTCTGCTCCAGCTAGTGCCTCTTTAGCACGTGCCTTTATAGCATTGTTATCCTGAACAAGCTCTTTCCATGTTTGGATATGAGTATCTACTTGAACACGTGTAAGCTCAAGCGTTCTGGCAATTGATGAAGGAGTATTGCCTTTAAGCAATTCTTCAACAACCTTATTCATTTGATCAAATTGACCAGCTAATTCTATTTCATTATCCATTATCTGTTTTATAAAACCCTGATCCTTTGAATTGAATTCCTGCAGGACTGTAAACCCTTGTCATTTTATATCCACAAGTTGGACATGGTGGTAGAACTTCATCATCTTTGAAGCCCCTAGTTATTTCCTTTTTTGTATCGCACTCGACACAATTGTATTCATAAACTGGCATACTTAATTATAACTCATATTCCCTGTTCTTGTCAACTGCAATTTTAAGTAAAATTAAATAACCAATCATATCATCAATATCATTGTCTCCTGGATAGCCTTGAGAATTTGAAATACGATTTAATTTGTCATCAATTCTTACCTTAAGCTGCTCGACATTATCTGATTTTGAGAATACACGTTTTGGTGAAAGTGCAGAGTCTCCATATGAAATATTTTTGTCAACCAACATCTTTGCAGTCTTCATGCATTGCCCCAAGATTCTAAGTCCTGATGGGGCAGTGTTTGCATGCAAATAAAGATCTTCATAGTCTTTTGGGGATATCATGTTTCCAGCCATTCTCTATTGTCTAATGTCCATTTTACAGTTTGCTCAAGTGCTTTGTCAAACTTTAATGGAGGCTCCCAGCCAGATTCTTCCAGCTTAGTTCCGTCTAAAGCATAATCTATGTCATACCCTGGCCTTATGGTATTGCCTTCTACTAAACTGTAATTAAGTGGCTTTCCGATAATATCAGCAATTTGTTTTGCTAAATCAAGATTATTAATTTCTTTTTCACCAAAAATGTTAAACTTATCTGGCAAAAGAGATTTTTTGAAAGTAATTACTGGTCTATCAATAATATGCAGTAGTGCTGAAGCTTGGTTTTCAGCATGCAAATAGTATCTGCTACCTATTCTGCCATTGCTTGTATGAAGATCAAGCACATCCCCATCTAAAACCTTCTTAATAATTTTAGGAACAAATTTTTCTGGGTCTTGAGTTTCCCCTATAATATTCATAGTATTAGTAATTATAAGAGGAATATCATATGTTCTCCAGTAAGAGTAAGCTATGTTTTCTTGTGCAGCCTTGCTAGCACTGTATGGATTACTAGGTAGGTGTGTGTCCCATTCCTTGTGCTTATTACCATTTCTTGATGGTCCATATACTTCGTCTGTAGAAAATTGCAAGAACTTTTCTATATCATTATTCCTTGCCCATTCAAGCAAGTTACAAATTAAAGATACATTGTTCATTATAAATGGTTCAGGATACTGAATACTTCTGTCAACATGGCTTTCACTAGCAACATTGAAAACATAATCAATTTTGCCAAACTCTTTTGCGGTTAAGCTAGATATCGGAGAGCTTAGGTCACAATTAATTACCTTGATTCTTTTCAAAGCATTGTCAATATCTTTAATTGCAAAACTAATTCTATCCTGTACCCCTTTATGCCTAAAGGTTGTGGGGCACACGACAAACCAATCAGTATTTTTTAATATGTAACGAAGTACATGAGCACCCACAAATCCTGATGCTCCAGTCAATAATACTCTTTTTATTTTTTAGTCCACTTTCTAGGTTTCTTAATTAGATCAAAACGCTCTAACGCTCTTTGAATTGTCATATGAGAGCACTTTGCTTCCATAGCCATATCTAATACACTTTTCTTTTCAACTACGTATCTCTTGTATACCCAGTCTTTGTTTTCCCAAAGTTTTAAACTCTTAGCCATTATACCTCCTCACACAATCTCATTTATCGCATACCATGCAATTCCCGCAGCATCCGCCACGTTATCTGACTTAGTTTTGATGCCCATATTTCTAGCAAAGTCAATTGTTCTTTGCTTTCTACGTTCCCTGATCTTTCCTTTAATCCAGTTGTCGGATTTGTCTGGAAATTCAGCTTTGATTGCATCCTTTTCCGCCTTGGTATAATTTTTATTACCCAGATAGGACTGCCAAGTTATGGGGTGAACCTCAACAACTTCAACATTATCACTAAGTAACTCTCCCATTATAACACCAAATACGTATGCCATCTTCATTCCTGTATGAACAGATTTAACTGAGATTGCTGCCTCAATAACAACGAAATCAAAGTCTAATGTATGCTTAAATGCTTTTATCTTATTTTTTGCGTCGAGTATTCTTTCATAGACATCCCCGCCTTCAAAATTAATTTCTCCCCACTTTACCGCAGTCTTTTCATGCATCAGGCAAAATGCAAAGCTATTTGTACTTGCATCTATACCTAAAACCTTACTGACTTGTGGCTTAGCTAGTTTTGCTAGTGACATCTCTGACCATATCTAAAATTTTTCTTTTTTCTTCTTTTCTACTTTTGTTTTTACAAGAATCACAAATTGAGCTTTCATTGTATCTACTCAAAATAGTATTACAGTTACTGCCTTTACAGACCCTTTTCTTTCCTGCAAGCCTAGCCTTTTTTTCGTAATACTGCTCCTTTAGCTTTTCATTCGTAGCACTACGACAGCATTCATCTGAACAATATTTTTGATTATGAGTTCTAGGCTCAAAGGAATTATCACACTTATCATATGCACAAATCATTAATCTAACCAGCTCCAAATTCTGACGTGTTGTGGTACTAAAGCTCTAAGCTTTTCTGTTAATTCTGTTTGTATATTCCACGGGAATATAATTATATGGTCTGGGTTTCTAGAGAGCATTTCTGACATGCTTACTATTGGTATGTTTCTATCCATAGCTGGAACAAATTTGCCAAGCTTTTCTTCTCCATCATCGGCAATACATTCAATTGCATCGCCACCAATTTTTGCAAAATTAATCTGAACAGTTGCTTTAGAAGATGCTGCATACCCACAAACTACACTTTGATCATGCAATATGTAGTAAATCTTATCTTTAAAATCAGCCATCTTGTTCTTTATTCTATTCATAACAGATTGCCATTTTGCTTCATCAAACAGACCGTTGGACCATTCAAATCTAATTCTTTGAGGTATGTCCATAGTAAATGGAGGGTTTTTCATTATCCAATATCTATTTGAACCACCTTGAGTTGGTATTTCCTGTACACTAAATAGTTCTAGCCCAAATTTTTCTGCAAGTTTAGATACTGAAGTGGCAGACAAATAGGAATAATGTTCGTGAAAAATAGTATCAAAATGATTCTTTAAAAGAATATTCATTATTGTAGGGTTCTCAATGCTTACAACAGTTTTGTCCCCACATAGAATAGCAATTCCCTGCATAAAATCTTGAATATCTGGTACGTGTGCCATAACATTGTTGGCAACAATTAAAGATGGGTTTCCTTTTTCTTCAAGGATCTTTTTTGCAAGTTCAGTACCAAAGAATTCATTTATTGTTGGTATTCCCTTTTCTAGTGATATCTGAGCTAGGTTAACAGCTGGCTCAACGCCCAAGCAATCTATGCCCTTTTGCATAAAGAAGTCAAGCATATAACCATCATTACTTGCTATCTCAAGAACCCATCCGTTATTGTTTATTAAATCATTACTAACAATGTCATCAACATACTTTTCTGCATGCTTAACAAAACTATTACTTACAGATGTCTTATAGGTATAATCAGAGAACATTCTTTCTCTCCCCGCATCAACAGTTAATTGCCCTAGGCCACAGTCCCTGCATACCATCATGATTGTTTCAAACGTTTCAAAATCACAATACTCATCTGAAAGGAACTCTAGGGAAAGGGGGAGATTCCCTAGGTCCATAGCTTTAAATAAACTCTTACTGTCGCAGGCTCTACATTTCACTTTTCAAGCACCAAAGGTTCTATATAAACTTCTCCCAAATCTTTTTTATCCGCCCAACAAACTTTCTTTACTGGGCATCCTTTACAAGCCCATTGAGATTTAGTAAATGTTCTTTCTGGAAGAGTATTAGCTTCGTATGCAGAATATACTTTTCTCATCCAATCCCAAACACCGTCTACGAGTTTAGTATTCTTTTCATCCATATTAATCGGGATTACAAGAAATGAATTGTCATTTTTATTTTCATAAAAGAAAAAACCCTGCTGTGCTCCACGGATCTTCATATATGTAAGTAGTTGAACCTTATGGTAAGTAAGTCCCTGCATCTCAGCTTGACGAATAGCAAAAATCTCTTCTTTTGCAGACTTGATTTCTCCTACTACCTCTTTGCCATTCCATTCAATAAACGTATCTGCATATCCTCGAATTGGCGGATCATCATGGGTAACTTCTGTTTCATTTGCTTTGAAGATTGGGAGCTTAGCCATAACTTTCTGAATGCGATCATGAACATACGTACCGTTATCCATGTTAATGACACCCATAGCATCGGTTTCATTTTCAAATTCAGCACCAGTAAAAGCAATGAACCAATATCTAGGACAGTTACCATTACCATAGCCAACAGTACTAGGACTAAAAGTTTTCTTTTGAGTAAATTCATTTGGTCTCTTTCCACTTAAAACTGCTTCTTCATACATCTCTGCAAATTTAATTGGATCAAATCCTTCTGGATCAGATATCTTTTGAAATTTAAGGTTTGCAATTATATCTCTACCCACTAGTATGCCTCCAACCAAATCTTTTTCCACAATACTTGCATAAAGAATATGTTTTCATGGTATAAGGACAGCTAACCTCTTCTACTTCATGCTTATGAAATAGCTTCTTAAATATATTCATCATGCCCCATATCTAGCAGAATACTTTAGGGCATCTACTAATCTATTAATAGCTTCTTCAGCTGTGTAATACACATTCTTCTTCTTTGCATTCTCCCCGCCTTTTTCAAAGGTGGTGTAAAATCTTGACATGACTGCAAACTTTGCAGACAAAGCTTGCATCTTAACTATAAGATCAGGGGCCTTAGATGATGGCACATCGGGCTTAGCAATTAATTTAATGATTAAATCAAGGGCATAGTCAAGATCTGGATCATTCATGTATGCTTTCATATCGTTAAACTCTGTAAGTTCACTTACAAGTTCAATAACAGGCTTGTCCGTCATTCTAAAATCCTAACAACAAACTGACATGGGTCTCCGCCTTCTTCCCATTCTTTTTCTTCTTCTTCATCAATAGGGGGAATTCCATCGTGTGTGGCACAAACCATATCACTAATCCAGCCACGTTCTACTCCATTGTTAAACCAGATTAGAAACTCTGGTTGATCTTGATCAGTTATCATTTTGTGTCTCCCAACACTCTACCATTTGTTCAAACAATGCCCATTCTACAACAGCAAGTCTAGTCTTTGTTCCATCTCCACCAAGGATAAGTTTGAGTACAGGATATTTCTCACGTGATACTTTAAAAGTATCAGTACAGATTTTTGCCCAAATTTCCTTACTAATAGATATTGACTTTGAATACTCTTTATAGTCAACCACAAAATCATGCCATACAGCGTCGCCTTTTTGGTAATCACCACGCCCTGAATTCTTTTGTGCCTTTGCACTATCACGCTTAACTTCGCCTCTTTCAGACATTAAATAGCAACCGCCGAGTCATGGCCTTTACTGCATGTCCACTTTAATTTTCCATGAGTTCTATCAACATATCCCTCATAAACAACCTCTAAACACTCCGTGTTTTGACAGGTAAAGGAACCACTTGCTGGATCCATAACAGTGTTTGGATCAGTTTCTTTATTCAAAAATTTTTCAAGACTTGTCATAAATTTCCCCAATCAATTTATCCTGCACATCCTTGTTTGCCCTGATATACTCTACAGCCTTAGATCTTCCTTGAAAACGTTCTTCTCCAACTGTATACCAAGCCCCGCCTTTTTGAACAATACCCATCATTTCAGCAACATCTAGGATTTCTCCAACGGAATCAACTCCAACTTTATCCCCTTGGAAATAAAAATCGTACTGACCGCTGAGACCCATTGGTCCAGTTTTGTTATAGTCAATGATCCAGTTAACGGGTCTCCCAACTTTTTGTTCAATAATTTTATCACCAACTTGGATTCCAGATTTAATAGCATTTGCATCAGCTTCGGATGCC
>Ga0164296_1001317_pt1 | contig 26756 bp, 16 predicted proteins | sample GEODES057metaG_FD_113533 | JGI IMG/M metagenome (GOLD analysis project Ga0164296, IMG submission 113533) | Dystrophic lake water microbial communities from Trout Bog Lake, Wisconsin, USA - GEODES057 metaG | ecosystem: Environmental > Aquatic > Freshwater > Lake | place: USA: Trout Bog Lake...
CCCTACGTTTCGCGTCACTCGTGTGGCAAGTGACGCGACTTGCCCTATGTTTCGCGTCACTCGTGTGGCAAGTGACGCGACTTGCCCTATGTTTCGCGTCACTCGTGTGGCAAGTGACGCGACTTGCCCTATGTTTCGCGTCACTCGTGTGGCAAGTGGCGCGACTTGCCATATATTGTAGCAGATTGACAGCAAAAAAACTTCCGGTTGCAGCTGGAAGTTGGGTTGAAGCGAAGGCTTTCTCATTGCGAAGTTGTCCGAATTAGTGGGGTGAGATGTTTTTTTTAGTGGTTAGTTATAAGCAAAGAGGCTGTTTTAAAGGAAAAACTTTAAAACAGCCTCTTTGCTTTGCTTACTTACGACTTACGCCTCACGACCTATGCCTTATTCTTCACGCCTTATAAAAAACGAGAACGGGCTATAGAAATAGCCCGTTTTATAACCCTTAAAAATCTCAACTTTGAAACTTCTACTTTAGTATCGGTTCCGATACAGTATTTTAGGGCTTTGTGTTGAATTGCCGATTAGGAGCTATGGGATTTGAAAAATGGACAAACCCCCGTTTGAAAAATATTTTCTCTCACCCACAGCCCCTTATCGACAATCTCATCGAAGATAATCACCGCAAATAAAGTAAATAAAATGCCTATTAATTCAACCATAAAGGAGCGAAAAAAAATACCTTGATAAATTGTGGAATAATGGGGATAAAAAGTGAAACGAACAGCGAATCAGACAACTTCTTCTTCCAATTCGGGGTCAATGTTCTGTTGTTCAACCTTTTTGGCTTTCTCCATCAGCTCTTCGTGGTGTTCTCGCAACCAATCCAATTGCTTTTTTCCGTAAGAGAATTTAGTCAATAATACAAACAACACCGGCACTACAAAAATGGATATGGTAGAGGAAGCAATCATACCTCCCAATACCGTGATGCCAATTGTTTTACGGGCAACGGCACCAGCACCAGTAGCTAGTACCAAGGGCATTACACCCAAGATAAACGCCATGGATGTCATGATGATGGGGCGCAGACGTAGACGCACGGCTTCCAACGTGGATTTGAGGAGGTCTTCTCCCCTATCCACACGTATTTTGGCGAACTCTACAATCAGGATGGCGTTCTTGGCAGAGAGTCCTATCAATGTAATCAACCCTATTTGTGCATACACATTATTAGTGAGAAGAGGAATGCAAGTGAGCGTGAGTATGGCACCAAATGCACTGATAGGCACAGCCAACATAACCGAGAATGGCACAGACCAGCTTTCGTATAAGGCAGCTAAAAAGAGGAAAACAAATACGATAGAGAACAAAAAGATATAAACGGTGGTAGTGCCTGCTTTTATCTCTTCGTAACTTAATCCAGAGAACTCATAAGTATATCCTTGGGGCAGCTCTTTGGCAGCTACCTGTTTTAGGGCTTCAATGCTTTGACCAGTACTGTATCCTGAAGGTGTGGCACCATCTACCTCGGCAGAACGAAAGATATTGAAGTGGCTAATCAATGGTGCTGTTTCTACGGGTCCATAAGTAATCAACGTACTCAATGGTACCATTTGCTTAGCGGAGTTGCGGACATAATATTTATCCATATCGCCAATCAATGCCCTGAAAGTCGTATCGGCCTGAACGACCACGTGGTAAGTACGGTTGTAAAGGGTGAAGTTGTTGACAAATACACTTCCCATATATGCCTGCATGGTACTAAACACATCTGTTATATTTACCCCAAGCTTCTCGCACTTTTCCCTATCCACAGTAACGCTGTAGGTAGGCGTGTGGGCAGAGTAATAACTGAATGCAGTAGAAGTTGCAGGGTTCTTGCTCAAAGCCTTTACAAACTTTTTTACTACAGCTTCAAATTGATGCACATCGTCGGTAGTATTACCTTGCTGCACCTGAAAACTAAACCCTGCCGCTGTACCAATCCCTCTTATGGGCGGTGGCGGTATGACTACTACATTACCATTTTTCAATCCTGCGGCAGCAATACTTTTCTTTAGTACTGCAATTATTCCAGGCACTTTCTGCTCGTCCAATTTACGCTCGTCCCAAGGTTTAAGCGTACAGAAAATAGTACCGTTGTTAGAGTTGCTACCACCATTTAATATATTGAACCCTGACATTGCAGCAAAGTGTAATACGCCGGGTGTTGAGCCAACTACCTTCATAAGTTTTGTCATGAAATCAACAGATTGAGCCGTGGAAGCAGCCTCAGGTAACTGGTAAGTAATAAACAAACGACCCTCATCTTCAAAAGGGATAAAGCCAGAAGGTTTGGTTTTAAAAAGATAGATGGTGCCTATGCAAATGCAAACTAGAATAATGACCACATACCTAGCCCCCCTAATACATTTGGCAACATTGCTTGCATAGCCAAGCGTAAGCCTATCGAACCAATTATTGAAATGATGAAAGAACTTCTCGAAAACATTCATTTTCTTCTCATCCAAACTACGCCTTAACAGTAACGTACACAAGGCAGGTGTCAACGATAATGCAACAAACGCAGAGAAGAGTACCGATATGGCAATGGTAATGGCAAACTGTTGGTACAATCGCCCCACGATTCCCGGAATAAAACCAACAGGCACAAACACGGCAGCCAATATCAACGCAATAGCAACGACGGGTGCGGATATTTCCTTCATTGCATGATAAGTAGCCTGCTTGGGCGACATATTGAACGTATCAATATAGTGTTGCACCGCTTCTACCACAATAATGGCATCATCTACCACAATACCGATTGACAATACCAAACCAAACATAGTAAGGGTGTTAATTGTAAAACCTAACGGTATGAATATTAGGAAGCAACTCATCAAGGAAACTGGTATTGCCAGAATAGGTATGATTGCAGAACGCCAGTTTTGTAAGAACAATAATACTACCAAAGCAACTAAGCCCAATGCCTGAAACAATGTCTTTAATACCTCACGAATAGATACTTTGATGATAGTGATAGATTCGAAAGGCACAGTATAATCTACATCATTTGGGAAGGATTTTTTAAGCTCTGCCAACTTAGCATAAATGTTTTTGGCAGTTTCCAAGGCATTGCTCCCAGGTGCTTGGTAAACTTGTATGTAGGATGCACGTTTTCCATCAACAAACGAATTATTGGAAAAGGTAAACTTCCCTAGTTCAACCCTTGCTACATCTTTTAAATAGACCAACTCACCAGTACTTGGGTTTGTTTTTACAATTACCTTTTCAAATTCTTCAGGCTTACTTAATCGTCCATTAACTTCTATGCTGTATTCATGTGATTGGGATGATTGCTGAGGAGGAGCACCTACAGCACCAGCAGCTAGGTATTCATTTTGTTTGTTTAAAGCATTGGTAATATCAGCAGGAGTCAAGCCATAAGCAGCCATCTTTTGAGGATCCATCCATACCCGCATACTAAAATTATCGGTACGGGTTGTAATATCACCTACACCAGGCACCCGCAATAAAGCATCTTCAATAAAGACGTTTGTGTAGTTATCTAAAAAGGTAATGTTATGAGAACCTTTTGGGGAATAGATGGCAATCATTAATAACATACTTGGGTTACGTGCCCTAACTGTTAATCCTAATTTACTAACTACAGATGGCAATAAAGGTGTTGCAATGCCTACCCTGTTCTGAACGTTCAATGCAGCTATGTGTACGTTAGTACCTACGTTGAATGTAACATTTACATTCATGCCACCAGTGTTGGTATTAGTGCTTTGCATGTACTCCATCCCAGGCGTGCCATTTATTTGCTCTTCAATAGGGATGGCCACTGTTTGCTCAACAGTTTGTGCATCGGCACCTGTATATTGACCAGAAACAGAAACAGAAGGGGGACTAATGTTGGGATATTGGTCAACCGCAAGATTGTTAAGACATATAGCTCCCGAGATAACCAATACTATGGATATTACAATTGCTGTTACAGGTCTTTTTATAAATGTATTGGCAATCATTCTTGATCCAGTTTATGTATCTCCCTCGATTTATTAATTTCAAACTCCAATTCAGCATCAATATCTTGCGACTCTACCCTCTTGGCTTTCTCAACCAATTGTAGGTTATGGGCAATCAACCAAGCCAACTTTTCTTTCCCGTAAGAGAGCTTCGTAATCACCACAAAAAGTACTGGCACAATGAAGATTGCAAGTGTTGTTGCAGAAAGCATACCACCCAAAACGGTATAACCGATTGTTCTACGGGCGACAGCACCCGCACCAGTAGCCAACACCAAAGGCAAGACACCCAATATAAAGGCAAGAGAAGTCATCACGATAGGACGCAACCGAAGTTTAACTGCTTCTAAAGTAGATTTAATCACTTCCTCTCCCCTATCAACCCGTACTTTGGCAAATTCTACAATCAAGATGGCGTTCTTAGCTGCCAACCCAATCAATGTTATCAAGCCTATTTGTGCATAAACATTGTTTGTTAAACTAGGTAGGAACATCAACGTAAGGATGGCACCGAATACACCAATAGGTACAGCCAACAACACAGAGAATGGCACTGACCAACTCTCATACAGTGCAGCAAGGAACAAGAAAACGAATGTGATGGAGAAGATGAAAATGTATATGGTAGTAGAACCAGCCTTTATTTCTTCATAGCTCAACCCTGAGAACTCATAAGCATAACCTTGTGGTAATACTTTGTCAGCGGTCTTTTTCAATGCTTCGATTGTTTCAGTACTGCTATATCCAACAGAAGATGCTCCATCTATTTCTGCCGAACGGAAGATATTGAAATGAGAAATCAACGGTGCAGTTTCAGTGGGTTTGTAACTGATAAGCGTACCAAGCGGAAGCATATTGCCAACAGAATTACGGACGTAGTATTTATCCATATCAGATATCATAGAACGAAAAGTAGTATCTGCTTGCACCACCACATGAAATGTACGGTTGTAAGTAGTAAAATCATTGATGTACAAGCTTCCCATAAAAGCTTGTATGGTAGTAAACACATCACCAACGTCCACACCTAGCTTCTCGCATTTTTCCCTATCCACAGTAAGGTTGTAGCTTGGGGTATGTGCCGTGTAGAAAGTATAGGCATTGGAAATAGCAGGGTTCTTGTTTGCTTCTACAATGAATTTCTTCACTACATCCTCAAATGCGTGTACATCATCCCCTGTATTACGTTGTTCTATTTGAAAATTAAAACCAACCGTTGCACCGATACCTGGAATTGGAGAGGGTTGTATCACTTCCACATTGGCATTCTTGATGCCTTCATCATTAATGCGCTGTTGCATTTCCTTAATGATACCCGGCACTTGCTCTTTAGAAGTCTTACGTTCTTCCCAAGGTTTTAGTTGCACATAAACAGTTCCGCAGTTGGAGTTAGTTGCATTATTGATTACGTTCAATCCTGATAAAGCAGCGTAGTGTGCAACACCCGGCGTAGCTGCAACTACCTTCATCAACCTATTCATTACTTGCACAGATTGATTAGTAGAAGAGGCAGGGGGTAATTGAAATGTTACATAAAGGTTGCCATCATCCTCAGATGGTATGAAACCCGTTGGCTTATGTTGGAATAAATAATAAGCACCTACACAAATACATACCAACAACACAACAATATACCTTGATGCTTTGATACTCTTTCTTACTCCTTCCGTATATCCATCTGTAACCCTTTCGAACCAATCATTGAATTTAAAGAACCACTTATTCATTCCCTTCGCTTCCTTGTTAATGCTTGTAGGTTTCAATAAAAGGGTACATAATGCTGGAGTAAGTGACAAGGCAATAAAGGCAGATATTAATACAGAGATAGCAATGGTAATAGCAAACTGTTGGTATAATCTTCCGACTATTCCTGGAATAAATCCAACTGGTACGAACACAGCTGCCAGTATCAATGCAATAGCTACCACAGGTGCAGAAATATCTTTCATTGCATAGTAAGTAGCTTCTTTAGGCGACATACCGTGGTTGTCAATGTAATGTTGCACCGCTTCCACAACTATTATCGCATCATCCACAACAATACCAATAGCCAATACAAAGCCAAACATGGTAAGGGTATTAATCGTAAATCCTAGTGGAATGAAGAAACAAAACGTACCAAATATGGAAACAGGAATCGCCAATACAGGAATCAATGTTGAACGGAAGTTTTGTAGGAACAGATATACAACTATTGCTACCAAGCCCAATGTCATCAATAAGGTATAAACCACATCAGACATAGATACTTTCACAACAGTCACAGATTCAAAGGGAACTTTGTATTCTAAGTCAGCAGGAAAGAATTGTTTCAATTGTGCCAATTGATCATAAACGCCCTGAGCGGTTTTCAGGGCATTACTTCCGGGCGATTGATATATCTGTAAGTAAGAAGCCCTATGTCCATCTACAAATGAATTACTGGAGAATGTGAATTTGCCCAACTCGACCCTTGCAACATCTTTCAAATAAACCAACTCGCCTGTTGCTGGAACGTTTTTTACAATAATCTTTTCAAACTCAGAAACTTTACTCAAACGTCCGTTTACAAGGATACCTATTTCAAACGTTTGTGAATTTCTTTGTGGAGGCACACCCGCTGAACCTGCCGCTACCTGTACATTCTGGGCATTCAAGGCATTGATAACATCTTGAGGAGTTAGACTGTATGCCGCCATTTTATCAGGCTTCATCCAAACACGCATACTGAAATTATCAGTGAATCGATTGATGCTGCCCACGCCTGGAACACGCAGCAAGGCATCCTGCACGAATATGTTGGTGTAGTTATCTAAGAAAGTAATATCGTGGGAATCCTTTGGTGCATAAATGGCAACCATCATCAACATACTTGGGTTTATAGCTCTTACCGTTATCCCTAAACGACTTGCCACCGTAGGCACCAATGGCGTTGCAATACTCACACGATTTTGAACATCCAATGCGGCAATGTCAATATCAGTTCCGATATTGAATGTAACATTCATGTTCATCAGCCCGTTGTTGGTGTTATTGCTCTGCATGTATTCCATCCCTGGCGTACCATTCACCTGTTCTTCTATCGGTGTGGCAACTGTCTGCTCCACGGTTTGGGCATCAGCACCTGTGTATTGTGCATTTACTTGCACAACTGGGGGCGTGATGTCAGGATATTGGTCAATAGGCAGATTAACTATGCACACGATACCCGTTAGTACTAATACTATGGAGATAACGATAGCAGTAACCGGCCTTTTTATAAAAGTATTAGCGATCATAGCGTTGTTGTATCAATGAAAACCTTAATTCTCTTTTTTGCCTTCTGGTTTCTTCTTCTCTCCTTCACCACCTTGCTTTTTGCTTCCTGCTGCAATCTGGGAGCCATCATGTACCGCCTGTACACCATCTATTAGAAGCTTGTCACCAATATTTATACCTGACAATACGATAACATTCGGCCCAATTGTTTGACCCACCTGCACTTTTCTTTGAACAGAACGAAGTTTAGGGGTTTCAACGGTATCCACTTTCTTGGTAGAATCAGCAGAAGGATGTTCGTAGATTGTATCTTTTGCTATGAAAACAAAGTATTCACCCATTTGCTCCACAATTGCTTTGCTTGGTATCAAGATTTGAGGCGTGGTTTCCAGATTACGTACCCTAACCACACAGCTCATTCCTACTTTCAATTCGTTTTTGGGATTAGGGAAAACAAGCCTTACTCTAATTGAACCTGTTTGTGGATCAACTGCTCGATCTATTACAGAAATTTTTCCTGGGAAAGGATAAGACGCACCGTTTGGAAGTACTATTGTGAACAATGAATCATTATTTCCTATTGTATTGTTTTGAAATCCTTCAAACTTTTGCAGTTGCTTTTCATTTACCAAGAAATCAACTGCCATTGGGTTATTTGTTGAAATAGTATTCAACACAGTTTGACCAACCGTTACCATATTTCCCAACTTTACTTGACTAAAACCTACAGTTCCATCAAATGGGGCAGTTATTACGGCATAACTAAGATTTGTTTTAGCTGTCTTTACAGATTGTTCAGCCGCCTCTACTTGATTCTTCGCATTTTGAAGGGCTATTATGGCGTGGTCATATTGTTGTTTTGCCACTGCATTGTAGCTGTTCAGATAAATATATCTATCCGCATCCTGTTTTGCTTGGTTATAGTTTCCTTTTGCTATTTTCAGGTTTGCTTCAGCAGCATCAACGGTTGATTTATACAAACGCGTATCTATTTCATACAGTTTCTGACCCTTTTTCACCTCGGCTCCATCTTGAAAAAAGATACCAGTAATATATCCTTGTACTTCTGGCAATAAATTCACCTGATTTAATGCCTGCGTAGTAGCAGGATATTTATCATAATACAAAACTGGCTGCGCAGATACAGCAACAAGGTTTACAGGTACAGGTGGTGTTGGCGGAGGGGCTGGTTGGGTACACGAACAGAAGAATACAACAACCATTAATCCTAATCCAAATAATAATTTATTCATTTAGTCTATTTTTATTACTGTAAAATGACAATTGATAATCGACAACTCTATTTCCCTGTCAATTATCCATTATCAATTAATAACTAATCTCCCCTCTTGCCTTTTCCAAGTCTATTTTGCTTGATAACACTTGGAACAACGCATTCAAGTAACTTATTTCTGCTGTAATCAGGTTCGATTCTGCTGTAATCACATTCAAGTATGCCACGATACCTTGTTTATATTGCAATTTCACCACAAAATATACCCTTTTTGCCAATGCTTCATTCTTTTCAAGCTGCTGCATATTGTACAGATTGCTCTTATAATTAGCCAATGCATTAGTATATTCTGAATAAATCTCCGACTTCAACTCAGTCTCACTCCAACCCAATTCTCTCTCCTGCAATTCCGCTCTTTTCACCCCATTTGTTCTGGCAAACCCTGTGAAGATGGGCACACTAGCCGACAATCCAATGTAAGAATAGGGATAAATATTATCAAACAGTTTCGCAAAATTGTTATTCTCAAACTCTGGAATGTAATTGTAAAAAGCAGATATCGTTGGCAATGCCTCGTTTTGATAATACTTAGTCAATTCGTGTTGAATACTTTGCGCAGTTGCCAATTGCTTCAACTCAATCCGCTTATCGTACTGCAATTGACTAGTTGTATCTATGTCAATTTCCTTAGCCATCTGTGTGGTATCGAAGCTGATGTTGAATTGTTTGTCGGAAGGATAGCCCAACAGTTGTTTCAAAGAAGCATATTGCGGCGTAACGTTCTCAGTTGCTTGTCTTAAAGAAGCAACTGAGTTGTTCAAGGTGATAGTTGCTTGTTCATAGTCAGTTTCATCAACAATACCAGCTACATATTGGTGGTACGAATCCCGCAGGTTCTGTGATAAACGTACCGTATCTTCTTTCAAAACATCTATTTGTTCCAACGTAAGCAACAATCCATAAAACGACTTACTTACTTCGGCGACCAATGCTATTTTCACGCTGTCCGTTGATTGTTGCGCCTCTTTCTCTAATAGTGGTGCAGTTTTGACTGCATACTTCAATGCTGGACTATACAATGCTTGGGAAACACCCACATTGGGCACAAGCGTATTGATAACACCAGATTTAATCGGTTTGGAAGATGCACTAGAAAAAGATGTTGGCAGTTGCAAATAGTTAGTAAAGGTTGCCGTTGCACCTACTTGTGGATACAACAACGACTTATTTATGGAATTTGTAGCCTTTGCCACGGAAATATTGAGTAACGATTTCTGTAAAGAAGGTTGATGCTGCAAAGCGTAGTCTATACATTGCCTGAGCGTGAGAGTTTGAGGGGCATCGTTGTTGGTTTGAGGTGGATTTGTGTTCTGTGAAAAGCAATTAATTGACACAGTAAGTAAAATAATAAACAGCATTAACTTCTTTGCAGTCCTCATCCTAGCGTTTAGGGGGACTTTTCCTTTTATAAAAGAAGTATTTAATTGAAAACGATGTATTTTTTGCTCCATAGATTTTGTTTGTTTCTCATCTAAAGTTGGGTTTTAGGGGTGTGAGGCAAAAGTAACGGTAAAGTAAAAGATGTAAATCATAAAACTTAAAAAAAGATTAAAAAAGATTTGCTCTTAACCAGTTACTAAATACCTTTTTACAAATATTGGGTAGCCTTGTTTAGTATCTGTGCTACAATACAGCTTTTCATGGCTTAATAATCGGTAAACAGCTACTATTTGTATCTTTTACATTGATAGTTGCCCCAAAAACATATTACAAGTAATCGTTTTACGTTAGGTAGTAATTGCCTTCGGGGAGGTAATAATTCATTTCGGGGAGGTAATAATCGTTGTCGGACAGCACGTAATCGCCTTCGGTCAGCTAGTAATGGCTATCGGTTTGGTAATAATTGCCTTACGAGGTGGTAGTAATCGTTATCGGTCAGCCAATAATTGTTATCGTGGAGGTAGTTAAGGCTATCGGTCGGGTAGTTAAGGTCTTCGGGGAGGTAATAATCGCCTTCGGTCAGCTAATAATTGTCTTACGTGGTGGTAGTAATCGTTATACATTGGGGATTGGTGGAGTTTTTTCGGCATGAAGACTCTAAGGCTCTAAGTTGCACAAATGAAGAGAAGGGAAGTAAAAAGTAAGTATTATCCCCCGGTTTTGTTTTTTGCCACTAGGTCACAAGATTGGGAAACAAGATCAAGGAAAAGCGTTTTTTCATTTTATTAAAAAGTTCTGGCTGGATAAATAAGTTGCCTATTCAATATTTTTTGCCTCAAAGCCGGCGGGCTTCGTACTTACAACGCCACGGGGTTCTCTCTTTTGAGAAAAATTATCCTTCGGATTTTTCTCAATTTCAGCTGCGCTGAAACCAGAGAGATTCTAAGGTGGCTTATGTAAGTACTGGTGGAAATGTGCGTATTAAGTTTCGGCAATTCTTATAACTAACCTTTTGTGTTCTTTGTAAAAACCTTGTAGTCTTTGTGGTTGCCCCCCTTATTCTACCGCATTGCGACTTTGGCGCAGAAAATATTGCGTCAAAAGCGCGGATTTTACTGCGCCAAAACCTACGATTTTTGTGCTGCGGGTACGGTATTTTTTGTAGTAGTTTTTATAAAGTTTTTGATAACTAATATTTTACAAATCACAGATATTTTAATGAGTCTTTTCATCAACCAACAATCATAAAAACATTACAATAATCATTTACTATTGTAATGTAAATGTAAAGTGAGAACGGGAATACTTATTTAATGATTAGAGTGATTTAAATGATTGACTAATATAAATGATGTACTCCTAGGATTCTATACTTTGATTACGACTGGAGGGACTGAACACAACAAGACGATTGAACAAGAAAACAGCGAGCAGACTGACTGAAAAGAGAAAGAACAAGACGACCACACTGCAAGTTGAGCCTAATCGGGATTGAGAACCGATTTATTTACTACTGATTTAATGATTAGTGAGATTGAAATGATTTGATTTCACTGATTCGAAAGGGTTCTTGACTTTGATTTTTTAGTTTGAGAAAACTATGCATTGTTAGGACAATTTACACTCCCCACATAGCTGGCGATGCCGCAACAGGCAAGTTATGCTTACACACCAATGACTACCGTGAAAACACGGATAGGAAATTGGGTGATAAAACGGGGATGTGGGCAAGGGGGTGGAAGATATTTTCGCAAAGTCATCTGAACCTAGATTCAGGGGGATTAAAAAGATTAGAAGGAAACAAATCATCCTAATTCTTTAAATCCTACAAATCGTGGTTCGGACAATATAAAAAAGTGTGGCTGACACTTTATTAAAAATGGCTACGGGATGCCGAAAACGGGGTAGAGTAGGTGGGGGTAATTTATGAAGAAAAAATTGCTATTTCTAGTTTCAATATTTAATATAATCAATTTTTCCATGGCACAGGGAGTTCATGGACATGATAGCGGCGGGCTAACTCCGCAAGGGTCTGGATCTGGTACGCCATCAGCATCATCTGGTGGAATGACTCAAGGCAACACTTCAACTAAAGCTTTATCCGGTTATGTTTACCGTTTGCCACGTTACTATCATATTAAATACAAATCTGGGAATGACAACACATCCAGATATTGGGATAGTAAATCTGGAGGTTATATCAAATACTTTTTCCAACATCCTTTTAGCACACCATTGTTTATAAGTCATAGATTATTGGTAGCAATAAAACAAGATACAGGAGGTATTTTGCATTTAAGTATATATGGAAGGGAATTTGGAAATGAGGCTTTGCTAGACACTGCAAAAATTACTGATTATGGGGGGATGAGATTCGACATAGCAAAACCATTAAATGACAATGACAATGCAGATGGTTTTTACTTACAAGTGCTTAAAAAACGTGTTTTGGGAGATTATATTTCATACTTAAGTATTCCCTATTCTACAAGGGATTTTGGGACTTTAACTATTCCATTTAAATATAGACCAGCACCAAAAAATGTACGTGTATATACATCATCTGGTTCTCAAGTTCAAGGTGCACAATCTGAATCAGACCCACAAATTAATATTGGGATGTATTTTGGGCGCAGGTGGGGGCGTACAAAATACTATTACGATCAAACCAGAACTACCAATACCTTATTTACTGAAATTATAGGATTCGCAGGACCATCAATTGTACCTTTGAGTTTGTCAAATGTTGACTCAGCTAAAGGCAGATCTGGCGGTTTTATTAGTACAAGTTCGACAAATTACTCATATAATGGGCCATCAAACTTAATTGCAGTATCCTTGGGAGGGGGCTTTCTTATTGGTTATGAGCAGTTTAGTTTTGGTCTTTTTGTAGGAGTTGACTATCCATTAACAGCAAATTATGGTTGGGTATATCGAAATAAACCTTGGATAGGATTTGGAATTGGTATCAATTTAAGCACATTAAGTTCAGGTAGTCCAGCATTCCAGAGCAGTAACTAAGCTAGTAACATAACATTTTCGCAATCCTGCGTTATTACCTACCCGCTCAAACTAATTGAGTAGGTAGGTTTTTACTTTAATGTCATTGGCACGAAATACTGGTAGCAGTGTAAGGCAAGGGTAAAAGAGTAGTGCGTTAAGTATAATCACAATATAATTTATTTAAGCCAAAGAACATTCATTACTTTGCAATATGTATTTTTTATCTTTATAACTAAATGAATGCCTTACTCAGAAGCAGATACAAGAGCAAACTATATTGATCCCGCCTTGCAATTGAAAGATTGGAAGGCGCAGAATATCCGTCGCGAATATTATTTTACTGATGGTCGAAAACTATTTGGTGGCAGACGTGGCGAAAGATGCTTTGTAGATTATTTGCTGATTCATCAAAATACTTTTATTGGCGTAATAGAAGCCAAAAGTGAGGACAAAGAACCTACAGAAGGGTTACAACAAGCAATAGGGTATGCACAAAAATTGAGGGTTAGGTTTCTTTATGCAACCAATGGCAGAAAGATTTATGAGTTTGATATTTCAACTGGCAAAGGGGAATATATCAGCCATTATCCTACTCCTGAAGAATTATATAATAAAGCAGTACTCAATCAATCTTCCCTTAAAGATACTTTACAAAAGATACCCTTTTTCATTAGTGGCGATAAGCCTCCCCGTTACTATCAAGAGATTGCTGTTCAGAAAGTGATGGAGGCAATTGGAGAGAACCAAACAAGAATATTGCTTACACTGGCTACGGGTACTGGCAAAACAGTGATTGCCTTCCAGATTGTTCATCGATTATTGCAGGCAAAATGGAATATTGATGGTGCTGATAGAAGACCTAAAATATTGTTTCTGGCTGATAGAAATGTATTGGTTGACCAAGCAATGAACACTTTTAATCCTTATGAAAAGGATATTGTGAAAATTGATGGGGATGAAATAAGGAGGCGCAACGGATTGGTGCCTACTAATGCTTACATCTTTTTTGCTATTTATCAGGCTATTGCAGAAAAAGAAAATATTGGTGGTTATTACAAGAATTACCCACCGGACTTCTTTGATGCCATCATTATTGATGAGTGCCACAGAGGTAGTGCGAATGAAGAAGGCAGTTGGCGTGCTATACTCGACCACTTTAAATTGGCAGTACATATTGGATTGACTGCTACACCAAAGCGGGATGCCAATGTGGACACCTACAATTATTTTCAGAAACCACTCTATGAGTATTCTTTAAAAGAAGGTATTAATGATGGGTTCTTGACGCCTTATAAAGTTAAGCGCATCCGCACAAACCTAGATGAATATATCTATACAGGAGATGATAAGGTGGTGAAAGGGGAAGTGAAAAAGGATGTATATGACTTAAATGATTTTGACAGAAATATCATCATCCCAGAACGTACCGAAATGATTGCGAAAGCCATTTTGGAACATACCAATCAGATGGATAAATCGATTGTTTTTTGTGTTGACCAGACTCATGCTTTGAGTATGCGGGATGCCATTAATAAACATAAATTGGTAAATGACCCAGAATATTGTGTGCGCATTACCAGCGATGAAGGAATCATTGGCAGACGATTACTGGAACGTTTTCAGGATAATGATAAGGATATTCCTGTAATACTTACTTCTTCGCAAATGTTGACTACTGGGGTTGATGCCCGTAATGTTCGCAACATAATTCTTTGTCGCACCATTGGCAGTGTGGTAGAGTTTAAACAAATTATAGGGCGAGGCACCAGGGTATTTGAGGGGAAGGATTTCTTTACTATCATAGATTTTACGGGTGCTACCAATCGCTTTTATGATGATGATTGGGATGGCCCTGCCGTTGAAAGAGAAGAGGTAGGCACAGGTGGCACTAAGCCACCAACTAAGCCTAAAGACTATCCAACTAATGAAAATGAGCCCAACCATGTAAGCGAGCCACCACCACCGAGTGAAAGGCTTGAAGTACAATTGTCTAATGGGCGTAAGCTTAAAATTTTGGATGTAGAAGTAAGATATATTGGCGAGGATGGAAAACCCTTATCTGCCAAAGAGTTTCTTGACCAGTTGGTGCTACTATTACCTAACTTTTTTGGGAGTGAGGAACAATTGAGAACTTTGTGGAGTAATCCTGATGAGCGGGAGAACCTTTTGAAGGAATTGGGTAAAAAGGGTTTTGATGGCGAACAGATGGAGACTTTGACAGAAATGTTCCATGCCAAAGACAGCGACTATTTTGATGTGTTGGCTTATCTTGCTTTTAGCAAAGACATCATTACCCGCCACCAAAGAACGGTACAGGTAAAAAGTGATACAGCCTATTTTGATGGATACGACCACTTGAAAGCAAAACAGTTTTTGGAGTTTATATTGGAACGATACGAAAAGGATGGCTTTACCGAACTAAAGAGAGATAAGCTACCTCAACTAATACAATTGAATCAATTGGGTACACCCAAAGAAGCGGCAAACTATTTTGGCGGTATAGATAAAATGGTGGAAGCGTATTATGGCATTCAGAATAAGATTTATTTGAAATGATTATAGATAGTTAGATTTGACAACTTTTAGAAAGTTGTCAAATCTTGTAATTGTAAGAGGCGTTTCATCCAAATTATATAACATCAATATGGCTATTGTAGAACATTATTACACAAGGTTTGAAGAGAACAAATTCTACCATATATACAATAGAACCATTGACAGAAAAGCAATGTTTTGTAATGATGGCAACTTTGAATTTTTCCTAAAAAGATACAACGATTATCTGTCCCCTTTCATTGAAACTTTTTCTTATTGTTTATTAGGCAATCATTTTCACCTCTTGATAAAAATTAGAAGTCTTGAGGAATTGAATAAAGATTTGACAACTTTCCAAAAGTTGTCAAATCTGAACGAGAAGCCTAAATCTGTACATGACATCATAAGTCATCAATTTAGAAAGTTCTTTCAGTCTTATGCAATGGCATTTAATAAGCAACAAAACAGGATAGGCACTCTTTTTCAAACACCCTTTAAAAGAGCGTTGGTTGACAATGATACCTATTTTATGGTGTTGGTTTATTACATACACGCTAATCCTGAGGCGCATCATTTAATTGATGATTTTAGAGATTGGAAATGGAGTTCATATAATAGGATGCTTATAAACAAGCCTAGTAAGCTAATGAAACAGGAAGTTTTTGAATGGTTTGGAACAAAAGCAAACTTTGAACAATATCATTCGGAAAAACATATCTTATTACAAGGGGAGAAGGCATTTTTGGGAGAAGATATATGATTGGGAGCAACGATTTGACAACTTTCCAAAAGTTGTCAAATCTTATAAAAAGTGTGTTTCCCAAATTTGACAACTTTTAAAAAGTTGTCAAATTATGTTGAAGGTCAAATTACAAAACATTAAAATAGACATGAGTTTACAACCTAAAATAGATCGCATAACAGACATTCTTCGCCGTGATGATGGCATTAGTGGGGCAATGTCTTACACAGAACAGATTAGCTGGATATTGTTCCTAAAGTTTCTGCACGACTATGAAAATAATAAATATGATGAAGCCTTACTGGAAGGGGCGTCTTACAAGTATGTAGTAGAGCCTTCTTTTAGATGGGATGTATGGGCCTGTCCTACGGTTGATGGTAAGGTTGACATGAAGAAACAACAAACAGGTGATGACCTGAAAAACTTCGTTAACAACCAACTATTCCCATACTTAAAAGGTTTTAAGACTCAAACGCAGCAAGTGCGTAGCTTACAATACAAGATTGGGAGCATCTTTGAGTTTATTGATAATAAAATTGCTAGCGGCCATACCCTACGAGAGGTGTTGGACATTGTAGATACCCTAAATTTTCAAAGCAGTACCGACTTATTTGAGCTGAGTGTGGTATATGAAAACCTGCTGAAAGGGATGGGTAGTGATGGTGGCAACAGTGGTGAATTTTATACGCCTCGTGCAGTTATTGAAGCCATTGTAAAAGCAATTGACCCCAAGGCGGGACAAACAGTTTATGATGGTGCGGTAGGTAGTGCTGGATTCCTGATTGCAGCCTATGACCATATTACCCGACCAGAAGTGCGGAACAATCTGAGCGTGGAACTTTATAGAAAAGTGCAGCAAGATACCTTTTTTGGCAATGAGAAAACACCGCTTGCCTATGTGATGGGGGTAATGAATATGATATTGCACGGCATTGAAAGCCCCAACATATACAAACAAAATAGCCTTACCCAAAATATTAGGGATATACAGGAGAAAGACCGGTACGATGTGATATTGGCAAACCCGCCATTTGGTGGGAAGGAAAAGGAACAGATTCAGCAGAACTTTCCCATACAGAGTAATGCAACCGAATTGTTGTTTCTGCAATTATTTATGAAGAGCCTGAAACAACAGGGACAGGCAGGTATCGTATTTCCGGAAGGGGTATTGTTCCAAACCAATAATGCCTTTACGCAGGTGAAGCAGGATTTGTTGGAGAATTTTAATGTACATACTATTGTTAGTTTACCTGCGGGTGTGTTTCTGCCGTATAGTGGTGTGAAAACGAATATTGTGTTCTTTAGCCGCAATGGCAGCACACAAAAGATTTGGTATTATGAGGTGAACCCACCGTATAAACTAACAAAGAACAAACCGATTGCTGCTGAGCATTTTAGTGAGTTTTTGGAATTGTACCATAACCCTGCATTGCGGAATAAAACAGGAGTGAACGATTGGACGGTTGATATTGCTACTATTAAGGCGAGTAATTATGACCTGAGTGCAAAGAACCCACATACCATAACCGATGTTGACCATTTGCCACCAAAAGAGTTGTTAGGCATTTTGAGGAGCAATGAACTACAGGTTACTGCACTGATGGATGAGATAGAAGGATTGTTGATGACCAAGATTTGACAACTTTTAAAAAGTTGTCAAATCTGTATCGCAGCCACAACCCACAAAAAACAACAATGAGTAAAGTGATGAATGATAGTATAACTGATTTGCCGAAGGGATGGTTAATGACCAAGATTTGACAACTTTTTAAAAGTTGTCAAATCTGTATCACAGCCACAACCCACAAAAAACAACAATGAGTAAAGTGATGAATGATAGTATAAATGATTTGCCGAAGGGATGGTTGTTGACCAAGATTTGACAACTTTTAAAAAGTTGTCAAATCTGTATAATCGCCACCACCCACATATAATAACAATGAGTAAAGTGATGAACGATAGTATAACTGATTTGCCTAAGGGATGGGAAAATGTTTTGGTAAAAGATGTTTCAAAGAAAATTCAATATGGATATACAGGAAAGGCTTTGGAGAATGGCGAATATTATTATTTGAGGATAACTGATATTCAAGATAATAATGTTGATTGGTCGAAAACACCGTTTGTAGATATTTCAAAAGCAGAAGCAACAAATTATCAATTAAACAAAGGGGATATTGTATTTGCAAGAACTGGTGCTACCGCTGGGAAATCTTATTTATTTGTAGATGATAAAATTTCTGTATTTGCATCTTACCTAATCAGAATTATTACAAATACCCAAAAAGTTATTCCAGAATTTCTTTATAATTATTTTCAATCACCAAAATATTGGAGTCAAATATTTGGAAATATTATTGGTGCTGCTCAACCAAACTTTAATGGACAAAAGTTAGGGGAAATTCAAATCCCCCTTCCCCCACTACCTGAACAACAACGTATTGTAGAACAACTGGATGCTTTGTTTTTAAAAATAGATAAAGCCATTGAACTAACCCAACAAAACCTGCAACATAGTAAGCACCTGCTACCTGCTGCTTTGAATGAAGTATTTGGAAAGGCGGAAGAGAAGGGATGGAAGAAGTATAAGTGGTATGAGGTACTTACAATTAAAAATGGAAAAGACCATAAAAAAGTGAACAACCCAAATGGCAAATACCCAATTTATGGAAGTGGAGGAATTATGGGTTATTCAGATGAATATTTGTGTGAAGAAAAAACTACAATAATTGGTAGAAAGGGTTCTATAAATAGTCCAATTTATGTTGATGCGAAATTTTGGAATGTTGACACAGCATTTGGAATTTGTGCAGGTAATAAACTAGAACCTAGACTATTATTCTTTTTTTGCCTCAGTTATGATTTTAGTAAGCATAATAAATCAACAACGTTACCAAGTCTTACCAAAACTGATTTGTTAGAGATTGAGATTCCCCTTCCTGATCTACCCACTCAACAAACCATTGTAACTTATTTAAACCAATTACGTAATCAGCAGCAACAATTGATAACACATTATACCAAGCAGTTACAGCACTTGCAAAAGCTAAAAGCTAGTTTGTTGGATGCGGCTTTTGGGGGGAGGTTGTAACCCAGATTTGTCAACTTTCCAAAAGTTGACAAATCTAATCAGCAACAATTGATTTCACATTACACCCAAGAGTTACAGCATTTGCAAAAGCTAAAAGCTAGTTTGTTGGATGCGGCTTTTGGGGGTAGGTTGTAGCCCAGATTTGTCAACTTTCCAAAAGTTGACAAATCTAATGCAGCAGCAATTGATTTCGCATTATACCCAACAGTTACAACATTTACAAAAGCTAAAAGCTAGTTTGTTGGATGCGGCTTTTGGGGGGAGGTTATAAACTAAAAAAAGTGGAGAGTAGAGAGTTTGCTTTTATTTCAGTTTGAAGTAATGCAACCTTTCTCCTTTTCCAATTTCGGTGCAAGTAAAGTCTTTATTATCGAAACTTACAGCATACTTAGTTGCAAAAAAATAAATCAGTTTGTCTAGATGTTTGATTGCTTTAGACAGGTGTTTTTCGTAGGTAAGAAAAGCCTGTGTACTCTTTAAGTTATTGTCTTTTTCATTTGCTAGATAACGGCTTCTTCTACTCAAACGTTGCAAACTCATATAACAATCGTATTCTTCCTCTGGTAATTTAGAAATAGACAATTGTACAAATGGGTTCAATGCATAGTTTACATCATTGTGCTTTCTATATTGTAAGTTGTGTTTACTTAAATGTGCATTTACAAGGTGTAAGGAAGTGTAAAAACAAATAGTTACTTGCCAGTCATAATAATTAGCAATTTTTTGATTTACCTCACTTAAAAAAGCTAAGTTTTTTCTGGCTTGTTCTATATGTTCATCAAAGTTTGCCAATAGGTTATGCCTTAAATATTTTATAATGATTAGGCACAGGTAAATTATCACTTTTCTCAACAATAAGACTTTCCATATCAAATCCGTATGGATGAAAAGTTGCATTTATTTTTGCTTCGGCATTCGCAAGTGCTTTCTCCTGTTTTTCGTCATTATCCTCAATCTCAGCCCATACTAATACCTCTGAATCATTAAAATTAAAAGCAAGTTTTAATGGTAAAGTTTGGTCTAGTTGTTTTAAATATTCAACGACTATTTTTTGAACGAAGTATTGTTGCGTGGTCGATTTGTTGACTTTAAACATTTCGTCCAAATTATTCCCCATGAATATAGCATACATATTTTTCATTTCCGGGGAAGCTGTATCGGTCTCTAATTGCAACTCATGAGTCCGCAAAGTAGCAATTAGTTCGTCAAACCAAACTTGGCTCGCAGTAACTTGTGTAGATTGTGTAATTACATTCATATTGCTAAATGAGGCGTAAAAGTAATTTAATCTCTCATTACTTTATTTATTCTGTATAATTTTATAAAATATTATACATTACTAACATTAGTTTTACCAATGTTAGTAATGTTCAGCATAGCTACTTACCCGAATTAGCAAGCATCACTTCATGTGTTTGCCGTTACTAATGCTTGAATATAAAGGAGTGTTTAATATTTAAGGATAAATAACAGGGAGGGATAAGAAAGGTATTGATGCGGCAGCGTGTGAACTAAGTGTTTAGTAATGTCGTACCTACGGCACTTTACTATTTTATGTAATCATTTATTGCTACCGTATATCGTGCCTGACAGCACTTCCCCAATTTGGCTGATGGATGACGATGTTTGTCTTATAACTCCCTTTATGTGTTAGCTGTTACTAAGTTTTGAATAAATAAAAGTATTTGAACATTTTCACTAGCCCAAGCGTACACCCCAAATAGTTGGCTTGGGCTTTTTGGTTATCCCAACTTTTTTATCAAAACCTGCATTTTATCTTCTCAACTCCCCTTTCACCTTCTTTTCTAAAATATACTTATCCACATTTCAAAATTCTTTTTGTATGGTGGGAGGTGGTTTTGGGGCTGCGGATAAGGAAATAGGGTAAAATATATTTGGTGGGATTAGTTGAGGTGGTTCAATAGAACTACTTTCACTCAAAATAAATGAAATGGCAGTTAAACTTCGCGCATTCTACGGTTGCACACAACAACAATTATACACTGCCTCTGGTATGGCTTGGGCAAGTTATGGCTTAGATGTCTTAGATTTCACGGATTTTAAAGGTAAGTACACGGCAGGTTATGGCACTGCTGCAATAGCGGCTCTTTTGGCTGCCAAACTGATACCTACACACGAGGCTAGAAATTCTGTACCAGAATCGTTTAGGGTTCAGCTTCTTCCTTTGGCTAATATTTCTTTAGGCTTTTGCCGCAGGCTGAAAAGCTATATAGAAGAAGCATATCCGGGCGATTTGGCAAAGCCGATGCTTAATGCTGCGGGATTTGCCAATTATTTAAAAGCTTCGAACGAGGGTTGGGAAGAACTAAATGTGATGGTAACAAGTTGTAACTCGTTTATCACAAATAATACGACTGCCCTGGAAGCTGGCGGAACTAATATGCCTTCTACGTTTCCTGCCACTTTTTCTGCTGGCGTAACGGCTTATGAAACAAAATATAGCCAATTTATTACCTCTGCACAGGCTACTTCTGGAGGGACAAACACAAAAGTTTCTGCTAATAATGCCATTTATGAAACAACAATTGGCATGATGGAAGACGGGCGTTTGATTTATGAAGACAATACCGTAAAAAGGGATTTGTACACTTTTAGTAACATCGTTGCCAAATTGGGTGGTGCAGGAGAGACTGGAATCCGGATAAAAATTAGTGACGGTCATACTGGCTTATCAGTTTCTGAATACGAAGCTTCCATTCAGCCGGGCGACGAGATGGGTGTTGGCGATATTAATGGTGTTCTTGAAGTGAAAATGGCTGAAGACACTTATACTATTGTAATTATTGCTGAGGGATACCCTCCTTATACAAAATCGGGTATAGAAATAACAACGGGCAAAATGCACAGATTGGATATTGTGCTGTTTAAGTTGTAAATGTATATTTTGAAGTTGTTTGTGTTAATTGACTGATATTCCTTATGTTGTTATAGATTGAATAATACCCTAGTTAACAAATGGCATTAGTATCCTTACTAATGCCATTTGTTGTATTATGAACTCATAAGTTGCCGTTCCATCAATCCTTATCCTTGGTAAGTTTTATTTTAATGCCAGCATTAACAACCACTCCCTCTAATGGTGTGTAAATATCCTTGAAAACTGGGTTGGTAATAGAACCCGTATAGATACTTCCCCAACGGGATTGGCGTTGGTCGGTAAGGTTTTCTGCATTGATATATACATCAAAATTCTGCCACATCTTTTGTATAAGCAATCCGAAAGTAACAAAGCCTTTGCTGGTAGTTCCATCATTCAACAACTGTGGACTAGTATAAAAACTCTCAATGCCCGCCCTAAAAGCATCTTCTATTTCGTAAGTAAGGTCAAAACTAAACCTACTTTTTGCAGTGAGGGGTTGCGTGGTAGCTTGCCCTCCAAAATGCTGCTTGGTATCGGTGTAAGTATAGCCAAGATACAGGTTCCATTCGTTGAGATTCACCTTTATATTGGTTTCGGCTCCTTGTGTTGTGAGGTAACCTGGTTCGCTAACGAAAGAATCTCTCACCAGCGTCAAGGGATTGTTTACACGGGTATAAAAGAGCAGTTGATTGACATTGATAACCACATCTCCCATAGCTTTTTTGAAGTTGATATCCGCATTGCCGCCAATAGATTTCTCGGCTTTTGCACTGCCAATATTAAGCGGATCAATGTTTTGATAGCCTTCCTTTTCGCTTTGGTCATTAAACAAAGACGGCATCTTATACCCAAGTCCACCTCCTATCCTACTGCTCCAATCTTTATTTATTTTAAACAAGCCATTCACCCTAGGCAACACAAAAATGCCCTTGGTTGTGCTGAAAGCGGTAGGTGTATTATAGTCGGCACGTAAGCCACTTTCGATAGATACCCTTTTGCCGCAACGAATGGTATTTTGCCCAAACAAACCGACCGTAGTAAAGCTATAATTGTACTTATTAACGGGGATAGTGGTGGTAAAATGGTCAGTGATAAGGTTGGTTCCAAATACCCAATCGGTTTTCTTCTGGTGATTGACATAATTTAATTCACTAAAGGAAGACAGTTGCTTTCCTGTGAAAACAACACTCGGTTCAGCTAAGTTCCTATCAAAATAACCGATGGTATTCTTGATATTTATCCTACTGCTATTATTTATTTTATGGGTAAAAGAAAGCTGCGTGGAAAAACGACTGGAAACATTGCGTTCAAAATATTGATGGATGCTGTCGCTTTTGCCTTGCAGCACTTTCATATCGCCACCAAAGCGGTTTTCTGAAGTATAATTGATGCCAATCCATCCACTATTGTCTTTATCCAAATACAAAAATAGCTTTGGATTAATCGTAACCCTATTCGTTTTTGGGATAGCCGAAAAGCCAGCATTTGATGGGTCGTAAGCACCATTATAATTGTAGGCACCAAAGATGGTAGTGCCAATATGTTTCCATTTTTGAGAATAAAAACCACTTGCGTCAGTACCTTTTGCGCTGTTACAGTTTAATAAAAAAGTAAGCTCAGGGTCATTGCCAGGTGTTTTGCCAATAAGGTTCACTAAGCCTGCAATAGCACCGCCACCATAAAGAGTAGAGGCAGAACCTTTGATAAATTCAACCTGTTGTAGGTCAAGAGGAGCAATTTGAAGGATGCTTAATCCGCCAGAAAAGCCTTGGTAAAGCGGCATACCATCCCTCAATAACTCGGTATATCTACTATCCAACCCTTGAATCCTAAAGTTGGCTGCACCACTAACAGCAGAGGTTGGCTGCACGGTAATACCAGTGCTTTCTCCCAATAACATCTTGATGTCACCGGGGCGCATAGTCCCTTTTTCGTCTAGTTCTTCCAATGGAAGGGCTTCTATTCTGGTGGGAATATCGCTCATGTTTTGGTTGGTGCGTGTAGTTTGCACAACCACCTCATCCAGCTCGCTACTTTTAGCATCTAAGCTGACAACAATGGCATTTTTGCTGAAATTACTGGCATTTTCGGCAGATAAAATGGGAAAATGGAATGTCTTTTCGTTCCGCTGATGCCCAACAGCACTGGTTTCTACCTCAAAATTGCCATTGGGTATATTGTGAATAATCAACAGACCCGTACTATCGGCAATAGCACCTTGCTTGATACTGGGAATAGTAGCAGATGCACCAGCGATGGGCTGCTTTGTCTTGCCATCGAGAATGATAGCCTTAAAACTGTTTTGGGCGATGGCAGTAATTGTGACCGCCATGCCCATTATGAACATGAATATTTTCATTTTATAATAATAAATTTTATTTAGAGAAGAGAAAATGTTACCACATAGACACATAAGGCACATAGTCTGTGATATAAGAATACATAAGAAAACATAAAGAGGATTTGCACTTTTATTGTCGTCAAGTCTATGTGACCTTATGTCTACTTTATTCCATACAAACTATGTTTTCTATGCGTCTATGTTCCTATGTGTTTATTTATTTCTTTGTAGAATTTACATTAGCAAGCAACATAAGCCCACTTTTATAACAATATGTGGTAAACAAAAAATAGTTGCATCTAAAGCTGAGAAATATGCTTTAGACAAACCGATAAAATGTGAGAGAATACCTTAAGCAATGGGAGGCCGGAAGGATTTGCTTTGATAATTGACTGGGATAAATGTAGATTCCTTGGTTGTTGGTTTTATTATAAAGGCTTCTGCATTGTTTTCTATCCTAAGACCATTACCATTATAATAAAGCAGTGAAATAGCCTGATGCTGAAACTGTGTGGAGCCATCGGCCTTTGGTGAAGCATCATGTTTGTTATGACCAAGTAACTCTTTTCCGCTTAAAAGATAATCGCCAATAAAGTCAATGACGTCAGGTGTTTCGGCAGTGACTTCTGTATAGGAGTGATACATTACGGGCAAGTCGTTGATGAGGGAAAAATCACCCAAAGGCAGCAACATACTACCCGCCAAGAGGTAGAAAGCCAGAAACATGCCTAAGAAAGATTTAATCACGCCAATAATATTATTAGTAAGGGGTGCAAATGTACGATTAATAAAAATCGAATTGATAATGGTAGTTCGAAGGGTGTATAAGTTGCCACTTTTGCCGCAACTAATGCTATTTTTATAGAAAGATGGTGGTTACAACCCCTATAAGTAATTAAAATACTATTAAATTTTGCCTTAATAGGCTTAATGATTGCCCCCTTTACTGACAAAAATGGCATTCTTACCCTTATTTTTACGTCCTAATTGTTTATACACTAACCCCACATCACTAACTAACGAAGAATGAAGTTCACTAACTGCATACTTAAAACAAGTATTTTACTGTTTAGTATCGTTTTTTTTGCCAATTGCAAACAATATTCCCAACCGAAATGCGGAGATGAAAGCCCTGTGATAGACAATGCTTCATCAATACCTGGGAAGTTGGTTTTTGACAGTATTTATTTCAAAAAATACATCATTTACTATTCCAATGAAGACGGTTCTTTCTGTTATGTTGTTTCTAACAGTGCGCTTCCAAGGCTGAAGTCTATATTGGATGATAGCCATAGCAACTCATGCAAGGTTATTTTTTCGGGTGATGTTAAGGTTATTTGCCCCGATAGTATACTTGGCTGGTTCAATCTTAAACCCCAATATTTAAACGTAACCAACATCACAAATCAGTAATATTTTTAGATGGTAGATAGTAGTTATTAGATAGTAGATAGTAGTTATTAGATAGTAGATAGTAGTTATTAGATGGTAGATAGTAGTTATTAGATGGTAGATAGTAGTTGCCTACTAAATAGATATTCATTTTTTACTTTCGGGGCATCAAATGGCTTTTTGGGTTTCTTAATCAACCTAATATCTCATATCTACTATCTACTATCTCCTTTTCTCTCCGGTTTCGCTGAAACGAATGGTATTTTAGATAGTAGTTATTAGATAGTAGATATTAGTTGTCTACTAAATAGATATTCATTTTTTACTTTCGGGGCATCAAATGGTATTTTTAGTTTCTTAATCAAACTAATATCTCATATCTACTATCTACTATCTCCTTTTCTCTCCGGTTTCGGCGCAATGAATGGTATTTTAGATAGTAGTTATTAGATAGTAGATAGTAGTTGCCTACTAAATAGATATTCATTTTTTACTTTCGGGGCAACGAATGGCTTTTTGGGTTTTTTAATCAAACTAATATCTCATATCTACTATCTACTATCTCCTTTTCTCTCCGCTTTCGGCGCAACAAATGCTATTTCGTTCTAAACTATTTTAATAGAAATCGCCCTTTTTCACTTTTTTGCTTCTGTTTTTACTCCCTAATCTCCCTTTTTTTCACTCATAATTCATCATTCATAACTCATAACTAGCGTCGTTTTTCCCTTCTACTAAACTATCCTCATTGTTTTAAGCGTAAATATTATCCATAATTAGCAAAATACCATACGTTTCGAATCAAATGGCATTTGATTCAACTCAAATGGCATTAATAACGCCCTAAATAGCACTATTGGGGCATCAAATGGCATTTGTTGCCCCAATAGTGCTAAAAGTACCC
>Ga0164296_1001319_pt1 | contig 26741 bp, 27 predicted proteins | sample GEODES057metaG_FD_113533 | JGI IMG/M metagenome (GOLD analysis project Ga0164296, IMG submission 113533) | Dystrophic lake water microbial communities from Trout Bog Lake, Wisconsin, USA - GEODES057 metaG | ecosystem: Environmental > Aquatic > Freshwater > Lake | place: USA: Trout Bog Lake...
AACTCATAGACGCGGTAGAGCGGCTCCTTCAGCCGCGGCGGGATGACCTCCACGAAGCCATACCCTACTCGCGCGGCGACCTCCCCCGGCCAGGTTGTTGAGACCGGTACTGTTGGTCAAGAGCCCTGTCACACCCGACCCGCACGACGAGGCCACCAACGACATGACCAGCCAGATCGACGCGACACCCACCCGTGCTGCCGACCCGGCCAAACCCCGGCTACGCGGCTGGATACACCTTCACTCCTCGTGGCTGGCCCTCATCGCCGGCACGGTCCTGGTGTCGGTGTCGTGGGCGGCCGCGTCGCCCCGTGCCGGACTCTCGACCCTCGTCTACGCCGCGGCCACCGTGGCGATGTTCGCCGTCAGCGCGACCTATCACCGGGTGCACTGGGAGTCGGGCACCTCGCGGAAACTCATGAAGCGCCTCGACCATTCGATGATCTTCGTGTTCATCGCCGGAAGCTATACGCCATTCGCGCGCCTTGCGATGCCGCGCGACACGGGGTCACTGGTGCTGTGGATCGTGTGGGGAGGTGCGCTCGCCGGAATCGCGCTCAAGGTGTGTTGGCCGTCAGCGCCGCGCTGGCTGGGCGTGCCGCTGTATCTGCTGCTGGGATGGGTGGCCATCTGGTTCGCTCCCACGATCCTGCATGTTGCGGGAGTGGCGGCGATGGTGTTGCTGGCCGTCGGCGGCGTGTTCTACAGCATCGGAGGCGTGTTCTACGCGCTGCGCTGGCCCGACCCCTGGCCGCGTACGTTCGGCTACCACGAGGTTTTTCACGCCTGCACCGCGGTCGCGGCGATCCTGCACTACATCGCCATGTGGTTCGCGGTCTTCTACGTCAGCTAGAGCTGCGTGGCGTCGGCCGCCGACCAGTAGGCCTTCATCGAGGTGATCTTGCCGTGCTCGTCGAAGGCCATGACGTCGATCGGCTCGATGCGCATCCGGTGCCCGCCTACGGCGAGGGTCAGGCGGAACTGGAAGGCCGCCTCGTCCCCGCTCACCCGCAGCGTCACCAGTTCGCACTCGCGCTCGGCGGTATCCACCGCCGCATAGAACCCGTGGATCGCCTGACGGCCGATGTGCACCTCGCCGCCCACCGGATCCTCCACGGTGGCATCGTCGGCGTAGAGCTCGACGATGTCGTCGGCGGTGCCCCCGCCGACGAGCTCGAGATAGCGCTTGACGGTGTTCGTGATCGACTGGGCTCTGTCCGCGGTCGCCATGGGTCGCAAGAGTAGTCCCGGGCCTACCCGCCGGGCACGGCGAGGGCCGCAGCGAGGTCCGCCGCCCGCGTGACCGGCAGATCGCAGACGCGGCCGCGACATACGTAGGCCGCGTCGGCGTCACCGACCCGCCCCCTGCCGGTCAGCAGCGGTGCAGAGTCGATGTCGCCGGCGACGACGATCGCCCCGCCGGGGGCCAGCCGCCGCGCCTGGGCCAGCAGCGCCGATGCCGTCGGGTCGCAGGCGATCGCGATCTGCAGCGGACCGCGAACGCCCGCCTCGGCGACCGCCAGCCAGTGGCCGGCCGAGCGCGGGGCGCGCGCGAGCAGGACCGCGTGCGCGGCGAGCGCCTCGTCCGCGGCCCGCAGGTATCGGTCGGCGGACTCGCCGTCGACCAGGTGCGCCGCCGTCAAGAGCGCCTCGGTGATCGACGACGCCCCGGAGGGGGTCGCGCCGTCGAGCGGGTCGGCGGGCCGCAGCAGCAGGGCCTCGGCGTCGTCGGCGGTATCGAACCAGCGGCCGGGCCGATCCGGGTCGACGAAGTGCCGCATCGCCACGTCGAGCAACTCCGATGCGCTAGCGAGCCAGTCCCGTTCGCCGGTCTGCTGGTGCAGCGCGAGCAGGCCGGTCGCCAGCATCGCGTAGTCCTCGAGGATGGCGGCGCTCTCGCCGGCCACCCCACCTAGGCTGGCGCGCCGCAGCCTGCCGTCGACCATGTGCAGCTCCAACAGCTTCTCGGCGCAGCGCCGTGCGGCGCCAAGCACTTCGGCGGCCAATTCGGGGTCGTCCAGCGCGACACTCGCCTCGACCAGCGCGGTGATCGCCAACCCGTTCCATGCGGTGACGATCTTGTCGTCGCGCGCGGGCTGGGGCCGGGCACGACGCGCGGTCAGCAACGCCGCCCGCACACGATCCATGCGGGGCGGATCGTCAGGGTCTGCGAGGAGCTGCAACACCGAGGCCCCGTGCTCGAAGGTGCCGGAGCTGGTGACCGCGAAAACCCCTGCGGCCCAGCGGGAGTCGTCATCGCCGAGGACCTCGGACAGTTGCTGCGGTGTCCAGACGTAGGTCGATCCTTCGCTGCCGTCGGCGTCGGCGTCCAGCGACGACGTGAACATGCCCCCGTCAGCGAGATCGTCGAGCAGGAACCTCGCGGTCTCAGCCGCGACCCGGCGGGCCAACGGATCCCCGGTGCGCCGCGCCCAGTGGGCGTAGGCCCGCAGCAGCAGCGCATTGTCGTAGAGCATCTTCTCGAAATGCGGCACCACCCAGGCGTTGTCGACGCTGTAGCGGGCGAAGCCGCCCGCGAGTTGGTCGTAGATGCCACCGCGGGCCATCGCCCCACCCACGCGGGCCGCGGCGTGAAGCGCGGCCTGCGACCCGGTGCGCTCGTGGTGGCGCAGCAAGGCCTCGAAAACCGCCGACGGCGGAAACTTGGGGGCACCGCCGAAGCCGCCGCGGGCCGTGTCCTCGTCCGCCAGTATCGCCGCGACGGCATGGTCGCACAGCGCCGGCGTCACCTCCGTGCCGCCGTCGGGCAATCGCCGGGCGATGGTGCGCAACTCGTCGGAGATACGGGCCGACACCTCCTCGACGTCGCCGCGGCGCTCGCGCCACGTCGACGCGACAGCCGAAAGGAGCTGCAGAAATTGGTATTTCGGGTAGTACGTGCCGCAGAAGAAGGGTCTGCCGTCGGGCGTCAGGAAGCAGGTCATCGGCCAACCGCCGTGGCCGGTCAGCGCGACGGTGGCGTTCATGTAGATCGCATCGATGTCGGGGCGTTCCTCGCGGTCGACCTTGATGCAGACGAACTCGGAGTTCATCACCGCCGCCACCTCGTCGTCCTCGAACGACTCGTGGGCCATCACGTGACACCAGTGGCAGGCGGCGTAGCCGACGGACAGCAGGATCGGCATGTCGCGTGCGGCCGCGTCGGCCAGGGCCTGCGGTGTCCACTGCTGCCAGTGCACCGGGTTGTCGGCGTGCTGACGCAGGTACGGACTCGTGGCCGAGTCGAGGGTGTTCATCCCGGCGCGCCCGGTAGCCCGTTCTCCGCATCAGGAACGTCCGGCGCCCCGGCGACCAGGTCGGTGCCCTCGTCGGCGGCCTGGTCGGGTTCCGGGTGGGTCGGGTCGAACGACTCAGGCACCTTCTTGAGCTGCCGGTTCATTGATCGCACCAGCAGCGCCGTGGCGATCATCAGCAGCACGACGACCAGCAGCCCGACGGGGCTGGCCTTGCCGAAATCGGGCCCGGTGTTGCGTGGCGCCGCGTCAGCCTGCCAACCCGCCCAGGCGGTGGCGATCCCGACGACGGACCCGGCGGGGAGAAGGCTCACCCGCCGCACTCTATTCCGGCGAACAAGTCGTCCTCGGGCAGTCGGACGGGGACCCGCGAGCGAGCCAGCTCGAACTCCTCGGTGGGCCACAGCCCCTGCTGCGATGCGATCGGGACGGCGAAGAAGTCGTGGTTCGGGTCGATCTGGGTGGCGTGCGCGCGCAGCGCGTCGTCGCGCTGGCCGAAATACGTCGCACATTCCACGCGGGTCGTCACCCGGGACTCGAACGGGTCGTGCTCGGGATCCCAATGCTCGAGCCACTTCTTGAACGGAGGGTCCTGACCCCGTTTGACAGCCTCGTCGTGGAACATCTGCATCCGCGCCCGCAGGAAGCCGTGGTTGTAGTAGAGCTTGGACACCGTCCAGGGCGCACCGGCGTCCGGGAAGCGCCGATAGTCGCCGGCCGCCTCGAACGCGCCGATCGAGACCTGATGGCAGCGGATGTGGTCGGGGTGCGGGTAGCCGCCGTTCTCGTCATAGGTGGTGATCACGTGAGGGCGGAACTCGCGAACGACCCGCACCAGGGCCTCGATGGACTCCTCCAGCGGAGCCACCGCGAAGCAGTCATCCGGCAACGGCGGCGGCGGGTCCCCCTGGGGCAGTCCGGAGTCGACGAACCCGAGCCAGGTGTGCTCCACGCCGAGGATCTCGGCGGCCTTGACCATCTCCTGACGGCGAACGTCAGCCAGGTGCTCGCGCACATCAGGGGTGTCCATCGCCGGGTTGAGAACGTCGCCGCGCTCCCCGCCGGTCAATGTCACCACCAGGACCCGATGCCCTTCGGCCGCGTAGCGGGCCAACGTGGCTGCGCCCTTGCTCGACTCGTCGTCGGGGTGGGCATGCACGGCCATCAACCGCAATTCGCTCACGGTCCCCCTGTCGTTCTGGTGGTCGAGACGTCCTGGTGGTCGAGTCGGTCCTGTGGTCACGCCGGTCCGGTGGTCGCCCGGTCTGACCCTATAATTCCAGTCCTGACATCGCCCAGGCGGAACCAGCCCCGTGACCCAGCCATGACCGAAACCCCCATCGAGCGTCCCGCAGCCCGCTATGGCCGTTCCCGGTTGTCGCGCGCCGCCAGGCGCCGGGTGGCCGTCGGGCTCGCCGCGCTCGTCGTGGCAGGTGGGTTCGCCGTGGCGTACGTCGGGTATCACCGACTGGGGACCAGCACCGTGTCCGGCGCGCTGGCCGGCTACCGGGTGATCGACGACGAGACGGCGTCGGTAACGATCAGCGTGACGCGATCGGACCCCTCGCGGCCGGTGGACTGCATCGTGCGGGTCAAGGCGGCCGACGGCAGCGAGACCGGCAGGCGGGAGGTGCTGGTCCCGCCCTCGCGCCAGACAACCGTGCAGGTGAGCACAACAGTGAAGTCCTTCCAGCCGCCGGCGACGGCCGACATCTACGGCTGCGGCGGCGTCGTGCCCGGCTACCTGCGGGCGTCCTGAAGGGGTTCTGACCAGGTTCGAGGTCGCCAAACGTTTGCCTGGTGGTAAGATTTGCGTGTGCACGGTTCCGGCTGGGACCGTGTATTGCTGCGTTAACGGCCCGGGCAGAACCTGAGCGGTCGCGCACAGGGGCCGAGGGGCCCCGCAGTGGTCCCGCAGGGCCCCAGAGGGCCCCGCCACGGCCTGTGCGAAAACGCGGAACCCCTGAAACAAGGAGCACGACGAGATGACGGACACCCAAGTGACCTGGCTGACCCAGGAATCACATGACCGGCTCAAGGCCGAACTCGATCAGTTGATCGCCAATCGTCCGATCATCGCCGCGGAAATCAACGACCGTCGCGAAGAAGGCGATCTACGAGAGAACGGCGGCTACCACGCCGCCCGCGACGAGCAGGGTCAGCAGGAAGCGCGTATCCGGCAGTTGCAGGATCTGCTGAGCAGCGCCAAGGTCGGCGAGGCGCCAAAGCAGTCGGGAGTCGCGCTGCCCGGTTCGGTGGTCAAGGTCTTCTACAACGGAGACAAGTCGGACACCGAGACCTTCCTGATCGCCACCCGTCAAGAGGCGGTCAGCGACGGCAAGCTCGAGGCGTACTCGCCGAACTCACCGCTGGGTGCCGCCCTGCTCGACGCCAAGGTGGGCGAGACCCGCAAATACACGGTGCCCAATGGCAACACCGTTGAGGTGACGCTGGTCAGCGCGGAGCCTTATCACTCCTGACCGGCCTGTCCGCACGCCGTGAAGTCCAGCGCGTGCTCAAGATCGGCCAGCAGGTCTGCGACGTCTTCGATCCCGACGGAAAGCCGCACCAGGTCGTCCGGAACTTCCAGTTGAGACCCGGCCGTGGACGCGTGCGTCATCGCGCTGGGCAGTTCGATCAGCGACTCGACCCCGCCCAGCGATTCGGCCAGGATGAACACGCCGGTGCGGGCGCAGAGGCGCTCGGCCGCACTGCGGCCGCCTCGGAGGCGCACCGACACCATGCCGCCGAAGCCACGCATCTGCCGCGCAGCGACACCATGACCGGGATGGTTCGGCAGACCGGGATAGAGCACCGCGCTCACCGCGGGATGCTCAGCGAGGAATTGCGCTACGGCCATGGCGTTTTCGCTGTGCCGCTGCATGCGCAGCACCAGGGTCTTGAGCCCCCGCATGGTCAGGTAGGCGTCGAACGGACCTGGCACCGCGCCGGCGCCGTTCTGCAGGAAACCGAACGCCTCGTCCAGTTCGCCGTCATTGGTCACCAGGGCCCCGCCCACCACGTCGGAGTGGCCGCCGATGTATTTCGTGGTCGAGTGCAGCACCACGTCGGCGCCCAGCGTCAACGGCTGCTGCAGAGCCGGCGACGCGAAGGTGTTGTCCACCAACACCTTCACCGACTGGTGCCCCCCGAGCCCGGCCGCAAGCTGCGCCAGTCCGCCGATGTCGGCGATGGACAGCAACGGGTTGGTCGGCGTCTCCACCCAGATCAAGCGGGTGTGGGGCGTGATCGCGGCGCGCACGGCGTCCAGGTCGGACAGCGCGACCGGCGTGTGTCCGACGTTCCACAGGCTGAAGACCTTGTCGATCAGCCGAAATGTGCCGCCGTAGGCATCGTTGGGGATCACCACGTGGTCGCCGGGGCGAAGCATCGCGCGCAGGGCACAGTCACTCGCTGCCATGCCCGAACTGAAGGCCCGCGCGTGGGTGCCCTCCTCGACGGCCGCCAGCGCTGCCTCCAGCGCAGCGCGGGTGGGGTTGCCGGTACGTGCGTACTCGAAGCCACCGCGCAGGTGCCCGACGCCGTCCTGGGCGAACGTGCTGCTTGCGTAGATGGGGGTATTGACGGCCCCGGTCGCCGGGTCCGGAGGGTAGCCGGCATGGATGGCTTTGGTGGCCAGACCGGTGGCTTCGCGGCGGTGGTCCTTGCTCATCGACGACCAGCCTACTGACACCGACGCCGGGAGCGATCAGCGCGACTGGATGGGCAACACGACCGTCGACATGATCTTGTCCGCCAGGGTCTGCCGTTTGGCGTCCCACAGCGGGAACAGGTAGCCGATGTAGAAGAGCAGCCCGTCGACGACGTGTGCGAGTTGGCGCACGATCGACATCCCGAATCCGATAGGCCGGCCGGTGGATTCGCTGAGCACCTGGATCTTCATCACCGACTTGCCCAGACTCGACCCGGTGGTGCCCTGACGGTAGCCGTAATTCCAAATCAGGTAGGCCACCACGGTCACGTTCACCAGCAAACCCGCCGCCTGACCCGACCCGCTGTCCTCACCGAACGCCGAGCCAACGCCCAACGCGATGACGGCGGCGGGCAGGTAGTCGATGAGGAGCGCCAGCGCGCGGGTGTGCCACGCCGCATAGGCCTCCTTCGGCAGGGCGCGAATCGCGGGCCCCGGTGGTGGCGGCACGTACCCGCCGACGGACGGCGGGGGCGGGGGGTATGAGCCCCCGCCGGGCAGCGGGGGTGGGGGGTAGGAGCCCCCGCCGGGCAGCGGGGGCGGAGGGTAGGAGCCCCCGCCGGGAGGCGGGAGCGGGGGGTAGGGCGGGGGCGGCGGCTGATCGGTCACGGCGAACCTTCCACTACGGATCTGACCACTATGGATCTGACCACTACGGATGGACCTACAGTACCCTGCGCGGTGTCAGTCCACGAGGGCCTTCGGACAGGAAACCCAGCAGGTCATAGCGGGTGATGACCCCGACCGGTTTGCCTCCCTCGACCACCATCAGCGCGTCCCAGTCACGCAACGCCTTGCCCGCGGCGCTCACCAACTCGCCTGAGCCGATCAACGGCAGTGGCGGGCTCATGTGCTGGGAGACGGCGTCGGCCAGCTGCGCCCGGCCCTCGAAGACGGCCGAGAGCAGTTCGCGCTCGGACACACTGCCGGCGACCTCTCCGGCCATCACCGGGGGCTCGGCTCCCACCACAGGCATCTGCGACACCCCGTACTCCCGCAGGATGCCGATGGCGTCGCGGACCGTTTCGGCGGGATGGGTGTGCACCAGGTCGGGCAGCGCGCCCGATTTACGTCGCAGCACCTCCCCGACGGTCGACTGCTCGGTCGACCCGTCGAGGCGGCGGCGCAGGAACCCGTACGACGACATCCAGGCGTCGTTGAAGATTTTCGACATGTAGCCTCGCCCGCCGTCGGGCAGCAGCACCACGACCAGCGCGTCGGGCCCGGCCTCCTCGGCGACCTTCAGCGCCGCCACCATCGCCATGCCGCACGAGCCGCCGACCAGCATCGCCTCTTCGCGCGCCAGCCTCCTGGTCATGTCGAACGAGTCTGCATCGGAGACGGCGATGATCTGGTCGGGCACGGTCTGGTCGTAGGCACCGGGCCAGAAATCCTCGCCGACGCCCTCGACCAGGTAGGGCCGTCCGGTCCCGCCGGAGTAGACAGAACCTTCGGGGTCGGCGCCGATGATGCGCACCCGTCCCCCTGGCCTGTCGGCGGACACTTCCCTGAGGTACCGGCCCGCGCCCGTGATGGTGCCGCCGGTGCCGATACCGGCGACGAAATGGGTGACTCGGCCGTCGGTGTCCGCCCAGATCTCCGGACCCGTGGACGCGTAGTGGCTCGCCGGCCCTTGCGGGTTGGCGTACTGGTCGGGCTTCCAGGCGCCCTCGATCTCCGCGACCAGTCGGTCGGAGACGCTGTAGTAGCTGTCCGGGTCCTCCGGGGCCACCGCCGTCGGGCAGACGACCACCTCGGCGCCATAGGCGAGCAGCACGTTGCGCTTGTCCTCGCTGACCTTGTCCGGACAGACGAACACGCACTTGTAGCCGCGTCGCTGCGCCACGAGCGCCAACCCGACACCGGTGTTGCCGGACGTGGGTTCGACGATGGTGCCGCCGGGCTTGAGTTGTCCGCTGGCCTCCGCGGCGTCGATCATCTTGACCGCAATGCGGTCTTTGGAGCTGCCGCCGGGGTTGAGGTACTCGATCTTGGCCACCACGGTACCGGCGCCCTCGGGCACCACGGAGTTCAGCCGAACGAGAGGCGTTCCGCCGATGAGGTCACTGATGTGCTGGGCGATCCGCATGGGTTCATCGTCGCAGGCACGCTCGCGCGGGGGTCAGCCGGTGGCTTCGCGGATGTAGTCGCCGATTTGGCGCAACGATCGGATCGCCTCCGGCACCACGGGCGCGGCGAGTTGGAAGTCGTGCACTTGACCGGGCCACACCCGGACCTCAGCGGGCACGCCGGCGGCTGCCAGCCTTGTCGCCGCCAACCTGGCGTCGTGCAGCAACACCTCGGACCCGGAGACGTGAATCAGCGTGCGCGGCAGGCCCGGCGTGATGTGATCCAGTGGCTCGTAGATCTCTTCCGGGTTGCCATCGACCTGGTGTTTCCTCGCCGCGCCGGCGACCAACTCGACGAGGGCGTCGAAGGCCTGCGGCGGGAACAACGCGTCGGTCTTGATGTTCGGGTGGGCCTGCTTGAACTCCTTGGCCAGTTGCAGCAGCGGCGAGATGGCGACCAGCGCCGCCGGCATGTCCTCCTCGCCCCGGCTTTCCCTCTGCAGGCGCTGCGCCAGGGCGAGGGCCAGGTAGCCGCCGGCGGAGTCGCCCGCCAGCACGATCTGTCCGGGGGAAAACCCGCGCACGCGCAGCCACTGGTAGCCGTCGTAGCAGTCGTCGAGGGCCATGCCGATCGAATGCTTCGGAAGCAGGCGGTAGTTGACCACGAGGACGGGCGCGTCAGCGAACCTGGACAGAGCCTCGACCAGCCTGCCGTGCGAGTTCGCGCCGCACGTGAGGAAGGCGCCGCCGTGGAAGTAGACGATCACCCGGCGAGTGCCATCGGCGGGCAGCACCCCGGGGGCCCGCACCAACTGCGCGGAGGCCTTCGGCAGTGCCACCGTCTCGCGGACGGTGGCCGAAACGGGCAGCACGACGCGGGCCGCGAAGTCGATGAGGCCCCAGGGCCAGGGCACGCTGTGCAGGTGGCTGCCGACGGCCAGAACGGGGCGGATGGTCACTCGGGACGCCAGCGACGCCGCCCGCGCGGCGACACTCGGCCCCGATTCGAGGACCTCGACCGGCGCACCGTCGCTGATAGCGAACCTGCGCGCGCCAGACCTCGCGGTCTTGTGGCGCGGACCCATGATTTTGCTCGGTGCGGTCATGCTCAACACTTCCTACGCCTTTGTAGAGTGAAGCCGTTTTGTCGAGTGAAGCCGTTTTGTCGAGTGAAGCCGTGTCGTGCGATACAGCATGTGGCGGATCAGTCAGCCCGACCCGATGAACTTAGCGTGGCAGGCGCTCGTCGGGGCCGCGATTGCCGGATCTGAATCGATGCCACATCTGATTCATACCGTGACCACATTGTGAAGACCATATTGCCCGCAACGAGGCAGCACGGAGACCACAGCCGATTTACACTGTTGGCGTGACCATCTGGGTGCCTCGGCGGTCGACGATCGCCCTGGCCACAGCGGGTGCGATCGCCTCGACGGGTACCGCCGTCCTGGGCGCACGCAACCTTCTGGCCGGCCAGGCGATACGCGCTCGCACCGTCATCCCCAAGTCCTGGGACGTCCCGCCGCGTGCCGACGGCGTCTACACCCGCGGCGGCGGGCCCCCGCAACGATGGCAGCGCGACACCCCCGTGGACCTGCATCTGATGATCTTCGGCGACTCGACGGCCACCGGGTACGGATGCGAGCACGCCGACGAGGTGCCCGGCGTGCGGGTCGCGCGCGGGCTCGCGGAGCACACCGGCAAGCGAATTCGGTTGAGCACCAAGGCCATCGTCGGCGCCACCTCAAAGGGTCTATGCGGCCAGGTGGATGCGATGTTCGTCGCCGGACCGCCACCGGATATCGCCGTCATGATGCTGGGCGCCAACGACGTGACAGCTCTCAACGGCATCACCCAGTCGGCGCAACGACTGGGCCTGGCCGTTCGCAAGCTCCGCGACCGCGGCGCCGCCGTGGTCGTCGGGACGTGCCCCGACCTGGGGTTCATCAGCGCCATCCCGCAACCGCTGCGCTCCGTGGCGCGGGAGCGCTGCGCACAGCTGGCCCGCGCGCAGACCGCATCCGTCCGGGCAGCCGGGGGTGTGCCGGTCCCCCTGGCGCAGCTGATGGGGCCGCAATTCCGCACGATGGGTCACGCGATGTTCTCCGCCGACGGCTATCACCCTTCGGCGGCCGCCTACGGGCATGCCGCCGATGCGCTGCTGGCGGCGGTCTGCGATGCGCTGGGCGGGGAGGGTGTGCGTTCCGTGGTTACGCCGCCGGCTCCGCTGGAGACGCCCCCGGCGCCGCGACGGACCAGGTTCGGCGTAGTGACGCGGCTGCGGCGGAGCGGCGGGAGCGCCCCGTCGTCGTCCCGGCCGCCGGCCGACGGCTAGGTTTGAGCAGACCCATGTCCCCGGATGAAGGGAACTCCCGTGCCTGACGCCGTCATCGTCTCGACCGCACGCTCGCCGATCGGCCGCGCCATGAAGGGGTCGCTGGTCAGCATGCGGCCCGATGACCTGACCGCCCAGATGGTGCGCGCGGCGCTCGACAAGGTTCCCGCGCTCAACCCGCACCAGATCGACGACCTGATCCTGGGCTGCGGGCAACCCGGCGGTGAATCCGGATTCAACATGGCGCGCGCGGTCGCCGTCGAACTCGGCTACGACTTCCTGCCCGGCACCACCGTGAACCGGTATTGCTCGTCGTCGCTGCAGACCACCCGGATGGCGTTCCACGCGATCAAGGCGGGCGAGGGCGACGCATTCATCTCCGCGGGCGTCGAGACCGTGTCACGGTTCGTCCACGGCAGCGCCGACTCGTGGCCCGACACCAAGAATCCGCTGTTCAACGAAGCCCGGGAACGCATGGACGCCGCCGCAGCAGGCGCCGACGAGTGGCACGACCCCCGCGCCGACGGGCACCTGCCCGACGTCTACATCGCGATGGGCCAGACCGCCGAGAACGTGGCTCTACTGACAGGAATCAGCCGCGAGGACCAGGACCGGTGGGGGGTGCGCAGCCAGAACCGGGCCGAGGAGGCGATCAAGAACGGATTCTTCGCCCGCGAGATCACTCCGGTGACCCTGCCCGACGGCAGCACCGTGAGCACCGACGACGGTCCGCGCGCGGGTACCACCTACGAAAAGATCAGCGAGCTCAAGCCGGTGTTCCGCCCGGGCGGGACGGTGACCGCCGGCAACGCCTGCCCGCTCAATGACGGCGCCGCCGCGCTGGTGATTACCAGCGACACCAAAGCCAAGGAGCTGGGCCTGACCCCGCTGGCGCGCATCGTGGCCACCGGGGTCAGCGGCCTGTCGCCGGAGATCATGGGCCTCGGCCCGATCGAAGCCTCCAAGCAGGCGTTGACACGCGCCGGGATGGCGATAGGCGACATCGACCTGTTCGAGATCAACGAGGCCTTCGCGGTGCAGGTGCTCGGTTCGGCCCGCGAACTGGGCATCGACGAGGACAAGCTGAACGTGTCCGGCGGCGCGATCGCCCTCGGTCACCCGTTCGGTATGACCGGCGCGCGCATCGCGACCACGCTGCTCAACAACCTCAAGACGCACGACAAGACGTTCGGCCTGGAGACCATGTGCGTCGGCGGCGGCCAGGGCATGGCGATGATCTTCGAGCGGCTGAGCTAGCACTTTCCGCGTTGACTCTGCGGCTGGGGCGGAGAAGTTCAAGAACTCCTCGCCCTCACCGCAGAGTCAACGGCAACCTGCTCGGCTAGTCGTTCTGGAAGTAGCTGAGCAGGCGCAGGATCTCGACGTACAACCAGACCATTGTCACGGTCAGGCCGAGCGCGATGCCCCAGGCCGCCTTCTCCGGAGCTCCGGCGCGGACCATTTGGTCGGCCGCGTCGAAGTCGGTCAGGAAACTCATAGCGGCGATCACGATGCACACCAGCGAGAAGACGATCGCCAGTGGGCCGCCGGTGCGCAGGCCGAGACCGGCGCCGCCGTTGACGTGGAACATCGACAGCACCCAGTCACCGAGCATCAGGGCCAGCACGCCAAAGAGGCCCGCGACGAGCATGCGCTGGAACTTGGGCGTCACCCGGATGGCGCCGGTCTTGTAGACCACGAGCATCCCGAAGAACACCCCGAAGCTGGCCAGGACGGCCTCGGTGACCAGAGCGCCCGCGTTTGCGTGCTTCACCGTCAGGTTGGCCACGATGTACGAGAAGGAACCGAGGACCATCCCCTCGAGGACGGCGTAGCTCAGGACGATCGCCGGGTTGTCCTGCTTGCGGCCGAAGGTGGCGATCAGGACCAGCGCCAGTCCGCCGAGCGCGCCGATCATGGTCAGCGGCCCCGCCAGGGCAAGGTTCGAGCTCACCACGAAGTAGGAGATGACCGCCGACAAGGACAGAACCGCCAGCGTGATGCCGGTCTTGGCGACGACGTCGTCGATGGTCAGCGGACGGGAGACCTTGCCGGCCTCCTGCTGGTAGGGGGCTTGGTAGGGCGCCTGATAGGGGGCGTACCCCTGCGGCGCGCCAGCGCCGAACTGCGCGTATCCGCCCTGCTGCTTGGGCAGCGAACGAAATACCGGGTTGCTTGTCTCCCGCACCGTCGGATCCTCTCTGATGGACTATGGGTTCGAGCCCGTCGAAGGGCTCGAACGAACATCTGGTCAACGAACAGCGGCCCGCCCGGGTTCCCCGGTCTGGAAGCTCTCGTATGGACAAACATATCCCTTACCCGCGGACAACGCCTCCCCCGCGACGATCTAGATTGCTCGTCGAGGCCGAGCGGCGATGGGAGTACCGGGGCGTGACCGAGATATCCGACGACATTGTGGCCCGTGTCGAGGGCGGCGTCGGCCTGATCACCCTCAACCGCCCGAAGGCGATTAACTCGCTCAATCAGTCGATGGTGGACGCCCTGCGGGCCCTGCTCACCCGGTGGGAACACGACGACGACGTGCGCGCGGTGGTGCTGTCCGGTGCCGGCGACCGCGGGTTGTGCGCCGGCGGCGACGTGGTCGTGATCTACCACAGCGCCCGCGCCGACGGGGTCGAGGCATTGCGCTTCTGGCGCGACGAATACCTGCTCGACGGCCAGATCGGCCGGTTCGGTAAACCGTTGGTCGCCATGATGGACGGCATCGTCATGGGCGGCGGCGTCGGCGTCAGCGCGCACGCCGGCGTCCGCGTGGTGACCGACACGTCCACGATCGCGATGCCCGAGGTGGGCATCGGGTTCGTCCCAGACGTCGGCGGGACGTATCTGCTGGCGAGGGCGCCCGGCAACACCGGGCTACATGCCGCGCTCACCGGGGCGCCGTTCACCGGTGCCGACGCCATCGCGATGGGGTTCGCCGACCACTACGTCCCGCACGGCCAACTCGACGCGCTGACGCGGTCGATCGTCGCCGACGGGGTTGACGCCGCCCTGGCGCGGCACTGCGTGGAGCCGCCCCCGAGCGAACTCGCCGCGCAGAGGTCCTGGATCGACCCCTGCTTCGCCGGTGACACCGTCGCCGACATCATCGCCCGGTTGCGCAGCTACCAGGGCGACGGGGCGGAAGCCGCCCGAAACGCGGCCGACCTGATCGCCACGCGGTCCCCCGTCGCGGTCTCGGTCGCGTTGGCGGCGGTGCGCCGTGCGGCCGGCCTGACGACTCTGGAAGAGGTTCTCGTCCAGGACTACCGGGTCGCGTCGGCCTCGGTGCGATCCCACGATCTGGTGGAGGGCATCCGCGCGCAGATCATCGACAAGGATCGCAATCCGAAGTGGTCGCCCGCGACGCTCGCGGACGTCACCTCGGCTGACGTCGAGGCATATTTCGCACCGGTCGACGACGACCTGAGCTTCTAAGAAAGGCAAGTCGATGACGAACTACGAGACGATCCTCGTCGAGCGCGACCAGCGGGTCGGCATCATCACGTTGAACCGCCCACAGGCCCTCAACGCACTCAACAGTCAGGTGATGACCGAGGTCACCACGGCGGCAACCGAACTGGACGACGACCGCGGTATCGGGGCGATCATCATCACCGGCTCGGCCAAGGCGTTCGCGGCCGGCGCGGACATCAAGGAGATGGCCGAACTGACGTTCGCCGACGCGTTCGACGCCGACTTCTTCGCCGCCTGGAGCACACTCGCCGCCGTCCGCACCCCGACCATCGCCGCGGTGGCCGGGTATGCACTCGGCGGCGGCTGCGAGCTCGCGATGATGTGCGACCTGCTGATCGCCGCCGACACCGCCAAGTTCGGCCAGCCCGAGATCAAACTGGGCGTGCTGCCCGGCATGGGCGGCTCCCAACGCCTGACGCGGGCCATCGGCAAAGCCAAGGCGATGGATCTGATCCTCACCGGGCGCACCATCGACGCCGCCGAAGCCGAACGCAGCGGCCTGGTGTCGCGGGTGGTTCCCGCCGATGACCTGATGACAGAGGCCAGGGCCATCGCCACGACGATTTCGCAGATGTCGCGGTCGGCGGCCCGGATGGCCAAGGAGGCCGTCAACCGGGCCTTCGAATCCACCCTCGCCGAAGGGCTGCTGTACGAACGCCGACTTTTCCACTCGACGTTCGCCACCGCCGACCAGTCCGAGGGCATGGCCGCCTTCGTCGAGAAGCGGCCGCCGAACTTCACCCACCGGTAGGGCCGGCGATGATCGACACGTCGACCACGACCGGCCCGGCGAACGTCTCCGGCAAGCCTTGGTGGGTTCGCCACTACACCTTCACCGGCACGGCCGTCGGTCTCGTCTTCATGTGGTTGTCGATGACGCCGTCGCTGCTGCCGCGAAGCGCCGTGTTCCAGGGTCTGGTCAGCGGGGTCTCCGGGGCCATCGGCTACGGACTCGGCGTGTTCGCCGTCTGGCTGGTCCGGTTCATGCGCACGACGAATGACAGTCCGCCGGCGCCGCGCTGGGCTTGGAAGGCGCTGATCCCGATCGGCGCGATCGGGATCGTGATCATGGCGATCGAGTTCCACGTCTGGCAGGACGACGTGCGCGACCTCATGGGAGTCGAGCACCTGAAGTGGTACGACTATCCGCTGGCCGCGATCCTGGCGCTGGTGGTCCTGTTCACGGTGGTCGAAATAGGCCAAGCGGTCCGGAAGATCATCGTGTTCCTGGTGGACAAGCTGGACCGGATCGCACCATTTCGCCTTTCGGTAACCATCGTGGTGGTCCTGCTCATCACGCTGACGATCACGCTGCTCAACGGTGTGGTGCTCAAGTTCACGATGCGCACCCTGAACCACACCTTCGCCGCGGCCAACGACGAGATGAGTTCCGACACGGCGCCGCCGAAGACCTCGTTGCGATCGGGCGGACCGCAGTCGCTGGCGTCATGGGATTCGCTGGGCCGCGAGGGCCGCGTCTTCATCGAGAGCGGCCCGACCGTCGACCAACTGACCGCGTTCAACGGCGCGCCGGCCACCGAGCCGATCCGCGCGTACGCCGGGCTGAACTCCGCTGACGGCATCGCTGCGACTGCGGAACTCGCGGCGCGGGAACTCGAGCGCGAGGGCGGGCTGCAGCGCGCCGTCATCGCGGTGGGAACAACCACCGGAACAGGATGGATCAACGAGGCGGAAGCCGACGCGGTCGAGTACATGTACAACGGCAACACCGCGGTCGTCAGCATGCAGTATTCGTTCCTGCCGAGCGCCCTGTCGTTCCTGGCGGACAAGGAGAACACCCGGCGCGCGAGCCAGGCGCTGTTCGAGGCCGTCGACAGGCGCGTCCGGCGGATGCCGGAGGGCCAGCGCCCCAAACTGGTCGTGTTCGGCGAGAGCCTGGGATCGTTCGGCGGTGAGGCGCCGTTCATGAGCCTCAACAACGTCCTGGCCCGCACCGATGGCGCCCTGTTCAGCGGGCCGACGTTCAACAACACGATCTGGGCTGATCTGACCGCGACCCGCGACCCGGGCTCGCCCGAATCGCTGCCGATCTACCGTGACGGCCGGCACGTCCGATTCGTCTCCCGGCCCGGCGATTTGGCGCGGCCGGAAACCCTATGGGACTACCCGCGAGTGATCTACCTGCAGCACGCCTCCGACCCGATCGCCTGGTGGAACCCCGACCTGTTGTTCGCCAAACCTGACTGGCTGCGGGAAAAGCGGGGCTACGACGTGCTGCCCCAGACCCGGTGGATCCCGGTCGTCACTTTCCTGCAGGTCAGCGCCGACATGGCGGTCGCCCAGAAAGTGCCGCCCGGGCACGGCCACGACTACGTCGCCGACGTCGCCGACGCGTGGGCGGCGGTGCTGGCGCCGCCCGGCTGGACGCAGGACAAGACCAAAAGGCTGCGGCCGCTGTTGCGCTCCACCGGCGTGTGAAGCCGGGGACCCGTTTTACAGGACGTTAACTCAGACGTCATGGTCCTGGGCGGTTTCAGGCAGACCGTCGAATTGCCCCAACTGTGAGAGGAGCAGTCGATGCAAACCGGATCAACGTCATCAACGGTTCGCCGCGGCATCGTCAAATTGTCGATTGCCGCAGCGCTCGCCGCCCTGCCACTGGTCGGCGTGTGCGTCCCCGCGGACGCGGCACCCGCACTGAGTGTGCCCGCCGTCCACGGCGCTTTGCCGGCGGATCAGCCCAGCCCCGCCCCGGCGCCCCCCCAACCTGCGGCGCCCACGCAGTACACCTACTCCTACACCGCCGCCGGCGACGACTTCTGCTACGCCTGCGGCGACGGTGGCGGCGGAGGCGGCGGCTAGAGCCAGCGGCGGCCGAGGCCAGTCTCGGCCGGCCAATCGCCCGCCACGCTGAGCGAAAGCTCCGAGGTAGCGACGCTCGCGAGCGCGCGGTAGCCGCCGACGACGTCGGTGGCCCGACGCAGGCCGATGTCGAGCAGCGCGGCGACCGCGAGGCTCGATGTGAAGCCTTCCGAGCACATGATCACCCACTCGACGTCGTCGCCGGTGGCTTCGGGCAGTCGGGCGTCGCTGGTCGGGTCGCACCGCCACTCGAGGACGTTGCGTTCGACCAGCAGGGCTCCCGGGAACTCCCCCTCTCGAATTCTCTGCGCCTGTGGCCGAATGTCGACGAGCACGGCTCCGCGCCGCAGTGCGTCGGGCACCTCCGCGGCGGGGAGGCGCCGGTACCGGCGCCGGGCGGCTTTGAGGGTGAGATCGATGCGGCTCATGAGTGTCCTTCCGGGTGATCAGTGAGCTCGGTACGCCGGCGGCGCAACCGGTTGCGGTCCGTGACTTCGTAGTACGACATCGCGGTGAGCGGCGGTGAGTAGGCATGCACGCTCAATGTGGGCTCCGGGCCTGCGCTCACCGGGCCCGCACCCACGACAGTCCGAGGTGCCCACACCACGTCGTGCACCCAGCCGAGCGGGAACCCCGCCTGATCGCCGGCCTCAAGGCGGCGCCGGCGCAGCGTCCGCCCGTCCCAACGGAATTCGACGAGAGATCCGGACAGCACGGTCAGTGCGCCCAGTGATCCGGCGTGGTCGTGCAGTTCGGTGGGTTCGCCTGGGACCCAGCTGATGAGCCAGACGTCCAGTTCGTCGTCACCGTGAATACGGGCGAACCAGCGATGCGATTCCGGCGGACCGCCCTCGGGCAGCAGGTGGTCGTAATGTCCGCTGAGCACGTCGTCGGCCGCGCGGTCGCAGACGTGCAACAGGTCGGGCACGCGCAGCCGCGTCGGGCCGGGGGCGGGCAGACTCAGGGACCCATTCAGGGACCCACTCAGGGACTCGCTCAGGTGCACAGACATCGGGTAACTCCAGGGGAATGCGAACGGAATGGCGGCGGCGGGTCAGGGCCGTCGACACTCGCAAAAACCGGAGCGCTCGATCATGTCCGTCAGCGTTGCATAGATTGTCACCATGCGCTGGCATGGTCATTGGCCCCTGCGATGGGGCGCGGTTGTCATCGGGGCTTCGGTGTTGTCAGCCGCGGCGTGCTCCCATCACGTCCCCGGTAAGGCCACCGACGGCCACAGCAGCGCCGTGGCGACCACCCCGGGGACCTCGTCGGCGGCGGCGCGGGGCGGCATCGGCAAATCCCCGGCGGGGGTGACGACCCGGGTCGACGTCCCCGCGAATTCGACCGAGGAGGAGTACTACCAGGCCTGCCACGCGGCGAAGGAGTGGATGGACGCCCAACCCAGGACCGGCCAGTCGCTGTTCGAGCCCTACCTGGCGATGGTGCAGGCGTCGCCGTCGGGCACTGCGGGCAGCTGGAATGCCCGGTGGGCAGACCTGACCCCGGCGCGGCAATCCGCCGTGATCGTCGCCGCGCGCGCAGCCGCCAACGACGAGTGCGGATAGCCGCGCCGGGGTTTGGAATCACGGGTATCCAAAGTGGCGACGAGTTCAGTGGCAACGAGTTCACCTGACGCGGGGCGTTCGCGCGGCCCGGCCCGGGTGGCGCTGGCACTCGGCAGCGGCGGCGCCCGCGGTTACGCCCACATCGGAGTGATCCAAGAGCTGCGGGCGCGCGGCTACGAGATCGTCGGCATCTCCGGCTCGTCGATGGGGGCGGTGGTGGGCGGCCTGCACGCCGCGGGACGCCTCGACGAGTTCACCGAATGGGCGAAGTCCCTGACACAACGCACCATTCTGCGGCTGCTGGACCCCTCGATCACTGCGGCCGGGGTGCTGCGGGCCGAGAAGATCCTGGATGCGGTGCGCGACATCCTCGGTCCGGTGGCCATTGAGGACCTGCCCATCCCGTACACCGCGGTGGCGACCGACCTGGTGGCCGGCAAGTCGGTGTGGTTTCAGCGCGGACCGCTGGACGAGGCAATTCGCGCGTCCATCGCGATTCCGGGGGTGATCGCGCCGCACGAAATCGGCGGTCGCCTGCTCGCCGACGGGGGCATCCTCGACCCGCTGCCGATGGCCCCCCTGTCGGCCGTCAACGCCGACCTGACCATCGCGGTGAGCCTCAGCGGTGGCGACGCGATCGCCTATCGGGACGCGCAACCAGGCGCCACCGCCGAGTGGCTGAGCCGCATGGTCCGCAGCACCTCCGCCCTCCTGGACACCACCGCGGCGCGGTCGCTACTGGACCGGCCGACGGCGCGGGCCGTGCTGAGCAGGTTCGGTACGCCGGCGGACCTGGAGATGGAGTTGGACGCGGGCGGCTGGCCTGCCGGCGGCGACGTGGCAAGCGACGTGGCAGGCGACGAACCTCCGGCACCGGGCGTGCCGAAGCTGGGCAGCTTCGACATATTGAATCGAACCATCGACCTCGCGCAGTCCGCGATGGCGCGCCACACCATGGCGGTCTACCCGCCCGACCTGCTCATCGAGGTCCCTCGTTCCACCTGCCGGAGCCTGGAGTTCCACCGGGCCGTGGAGGTGATCTCCGCCGGCCGGACCCTGGCCGAGCGGGCCCTGGACGGCCTGGGGGTGCCAGCCGCTCCGGGGTGACCTACCCGACGCCCAGGAAGCGGGCGAGTGCTGCCGCTTCCCGGCGGCCCTGTTCGCGCCCGGCGCGGGCCGAGGGGGCGCGGCAGCGCGGGTCGAGCGGATGGGCGCCGAAAGCCGCCAGCGACGTGTCGTCGGGAACCACCGCGAACGCCACGCCCGGGAACGACGACAACTCCTCGACCGCGCCGCTCGGTGCCATCACCACCGCGATAGCGCAGTCCTCTGCGACAGCCAGGTTCACCGAACTGCCCACCCCGCCGTCCATGTGGCGCCGGCCCCCGATGGTCACCGGTGGCCACGCCCCTGGAACCGCACAGCTGGCCATCACTGCGTCGACGAGGTCGACTCCCGAATCACGTTCGAAGACAACGAGTTCAGTGGAATCGATGTCGATCGCGGTGAGTCGCATCACTCGGTCGGGCCAGTCGTGCGACGGCAGGCGCTGCGCGATCACGTCACGCCGGACGCTTTCGGGGACGGTCTCCGTTGCCGCCGCAACTTCACCGATCCGGCGCAATTGTTGCAGGGTCGGGTCCATGTTCGGGTCGAAGGGTTCACCCATTGCGGCCGCGAAGATCTCGGTGAGCTCATCACGGGTCAAGCGCGGCGCGATTTCCGCCGATGAGTCGGCGAGCTGGTTGGCATAGAGTTCTTCAAGCGGGACCCCGCTGCCGATCTGCGCGGCCACGGTCGACCCCGCCGAGGTCCCCACCAACACGTCCGACTCCAGCAAAAGCCGCGCCGTCGTCGGCGACTCGTCGGCGAGACCACACAGAATTCCTGTCTCCCAGGCGATTCCGGCCAGACCTCCGCCGCCAAGCACGAGGGCCCGTCTAGTCGGCACGACCACCAGGCTCATGCCTTCACCGAGCCTCGACCACCCAGTAGCCGTTCTCGGCGTAGCGAGCCCGGATGGCCTTCTTGTCGTACTTGCCCACGCTCGTGCGGGGAATCTCCTCGACGAACGTCCACCGCTCCGGCAGCCACCACCGGACGACCTTGTCGGAGAGGAACTCGCGCAGTTCTTCCGCGCTGACCGATTCACCCGGCTTGGTGACGACGACCGCCAGCGGCCGCTCCTCCCACCGCTCATCGGGGACCGCCACCACCGCAGCCTCGAGGACGAGGGGGTGGCCGATCAGGGTGTTCTCCAACTCGACCGAGGAGATCCACTCGCCACCGGACTTGATGACGTCCTTGGACCGGTCGGTCAGGGTGACGAAGCCGCGCTCGTCGATGCGCCCGACGTCGCCCGTCCGCAGCCACCCGGAGTCGAACTTGGAGTCGTCCTGGTTCAGGTAATACGAGCCGGTGATCCACGGACCGCGCGCCTCCAGCTCACCGACGGCGGTGCCGTCGTTGGGCAGCGCCCGCCCTTCGTCGTCGACGATCCTCATCTCCACCCCGCAGATAGGTTGGCCCTGGGTGGCGCGGTAGGCCCAGTGCTGATCCGGCGGCGTATCCGGCGGCGGCCAGGCCATGGTGGCCAGCGGGGAGGTTTCCGTCATACCCCACAGCTGCCGGATCTGAACGCCATGCCGTTCCTCGAAGGTGCGCATGAGCGAGACCGGTACCGCCGATCCGCCGCAGACCACCATGCGCAGCGAGGAGATGTCGTGGCCGGGATCCTGCTCGAGCCGATGCGCGACGTCGTTCCAGATGGTCGGGACCGCGCCCGCGATGGTGGGCCGCAGGGTCTCGATCATCCCGATCAGCGAGCGGGCGTCCAGATGGCGGTCGGGCAGCACCAGGTCGGCGCCGGCCATGATCGCCGCATACGGCATCCCCCACGCGTTGGCGTGGAACATCGGCACGACCGGCAGCACGCTGTCGTCGGCCCCGACCCCGACACCGTTGGCCGTACAGGCACCCATGGCGTGCAGGAAACTCGACCGGTGGCTGTAGACAACACCTTTGGGGTTGCCGGTGGTGCCGCTGGTGTAGCACATCGCCGCAGCCGACCGCTCGTCGATGCTCGGCCAGTCGAATTCGGCGGATTCCGCCGCGATGACGTCTGCGTAGCGCAGTACGGTCTTTCCCGACTCCCGCAGCAGCGCTGCGTCCTCATCGCCGACTCCCCCGACCAGAATCACTGTGTGCACGGTCGCGAGCTGGCCCAGGACCGGTGCCAACAACCCGGCCAGCGACGAGTCGACCAGCACGACCCGATCTTCGGCTTCGGTGGCGACGTAGGCGAGCTGTTCGGGGAAGAGCCGGATGTTGAGCGTGTGCAACACGGCGCCCATCGAGGGCACCGCGAGGTAGGCGACCAGGTGTTCGGCGTTGTTCCACATGAACGTCGCGACCCGCTGGTCACCGGTGACGCCGAGGCGACGCAACGCGTTGGCCAGGCGTGCGGCTTCACCAAACAGTTCGCGGTAGGTGCTGCGCCGGTAGCCGTCCCCCGTGGCGGTGGTGACGGTGCGCGGCCCGTGGATGCCGCAGCCGTGCCGCATGATCGCGGCGACGGTCAAGGGGACGTCCTGCATCGTGCTGTCCATAGAGCTGACCTCTTTCGTTGAGCCAGGCGCGCCGGGGGTCAGCGGGCCTTGTCGCGGACCTTGTACGTGGACGGCCACGACTTGCGGGATTCGTCTCCGGTGAGGGGTGTCCCCATTCCCCCGACCTTGACGCTGTATGCCTCCTTGCCGGGACCGACTTCGCGGTTGGCGTGCTCCCGGGCGAGGTAGTAGAGCTCGTCGATGGTCGCCTCGTCGTAGGCGACGAAGGAGGTTTCCCGAACGGCGTCATCGACCCCGGCCAGCATCCGCCCGGGTAGGTGGCGCGAAATCAGCGCCGCCAGCCCCAGCAGACCGAACGGAATCACCCAGTAGCAGGTGTAGGACAGCGGCGTCGCCGTCGCGTGGACGAACGTCGCGTTCCGGTTGACGGCCGGCGGGATCGACGCAGACACCGCCATCACCGCGAACGTCGCCACCCACAGCCAGGTCAGCGCCGCGACGAGCCGGTCGAACGGCTCGGTCGCGACCACGTCGGGGGGCTGCCCGACGGCGGCCGCCTCGCGGGCGAACGGCCTGCCGGTCAGCGCGCCGGTGAGGGCCACCAGCACGAGCCCGATGATGCTCAGCGGCAGCATCCAACGGCGCAGAAAGGACTCGTCGAGGGTGAAGGTCAGGACCGTCAGGGCCGAGAACGCCGCCAGGGAACCGATGTCGAAAGATCGTGCGTGCGAGGCGGCGCCGAGGGCCAGACCCGAAACCAGAGCCAGAGCCAGTGCGATCAGCGCGGCGACGCCGACGGGAACGTTCCCGAGAAGGATCCAATAGACGATCCACGGCGCCAGACCGGACAACGTGCCCACGAGCGGTCAGTGTAGGAGTGCCCCCGAGGGGATTCCTAGAGCACCGTGGTTCCCTGGCATTCTGGTGATTATGAACAGTTGGTGGTTATGAGCAGCACGACGACCGGCCGCGGACCCGTCAAGGCCTTGGTCGCGGTGACCTTTGCGGCGATGATCACGATGAATGTTCTCGCCAATGCGCTGCCCCTCAACGGGCGCACCACCGGCGAGGTGTCGGATTCCTACCCGAACCTGTTCACCCCGGCCGGGGTGACCTTCGGCATTTGGAGCCTGATCTACCTGCTCCTCGGCGCCCACGTGCTCTACCAGCTGGGCCTTTTCCGGGACGGCCCCGAGGCGCCGCAGGACTCGGCGCTGCTGAACCGGGTCGGCGCGCTGTTCGCGATCTCGTCGCTGGCCAATACCGCCTGGGTGTTCGCATGGCATTACGACCACATTGCGCTGTCGGCGGTGCTGATCACGGTCATCCTGGTGTGCCTCGCGCTGATCGCCGTCACGCTTCGCGACGCCGACCTCATGGGACGGCAACGGCGGCTGGTCGGGTGGCCGTTCAGCGTCTACTTCGGCTGGATCACCGTGGCGACCGTCGCCAACATCACCGTCCTGCTGGTCAGTCGCCGATGGGACGGTTTCGGTCTGGCGGAGTCCACCTGGGCCGTGATCATCGTGGGTGTCTCGATGGCGATCGGCACTTTCACCATGCTGCGCAACCGCGATGCGGCCTACGGCTGGGTGCTCGTCTGGGCGTTTTCCGGCATCCTGCTCCGGCAGATATCGGCGAGCGGCCTGGGCGGACGTTACCCGCAGATCATCGCTGCGCTGGTCGTGTCACTGGCCGTCTTCCTGCTCGGCGAAGTGCTGATCCTGCGCCGTCGCAGATCCACGGATACCCGGGCGTAGGCCCGGCCGCGATCGTGGTCGAACCGGCGATCTTGGTCGAACCCTTTCGATGGTTGATAGAGTTCCCGCGGCGTCGTATCCACACCGCCTTGGACGTTTGACCAGGGGCGCAATGAGCCGGATCTTTGCTGTGAATTCACAAAAATCGCATACGAGCAACCAGGAAACGAAGCGCCGATGACAGCCGGCGGCGCAGCGGTAGAGCCCACTGAACGAGCGGAGCGGCTCGAGCATTATCTGCCAACCGAGGTCCAGCGACTCGCGCTCCGGGCTGCTCTCGGGCCGGCGGACACCGCTCAGCAGGATGTCTCGCACTGGGAGCAGGCCGTTGAACTCGATGCGGAGCTCGATGCCGGGACCTTTCGCCTGTTGCCCTTGATCGCGGAACGTATCAAGGATTTGTCGTTGGAGTGCGGACACGCAGACCGGATCAGCGGCGCCGCGAAGGCGGCCTGGGTTCGAAACCTGCGACTCTTTGCCGGCACCCGCCCAGGTGTGGAGACCCTCGTCGACGCCGGCCTCACGGTAACGCTGTTGAAGGGCGCGGCGTTGACCGCGATGCCAGGTTCTCGGGCGAGCCGGAATCGCTCGATGGCGGACATCGACGTTTTGGTCGATCCCGACGCGGGCCCCGAGGCGTTCCGTTTGCTGCGCGAACAGGGTTGGCAGCCCAAATACGGACCGGTCACCTCGAGCCGTTGGCACCACAGCGTCGGCCTGAAACTCCCTGGGTCAGCCGGCGAGATCGATCTCCATTGGCGTGAGCTGTGCTACCCGCCGTCATCGCAGTGGGATGCCTGGTTGCGTTCTGGCACCACGGCGACGTCTTTTATGGATCTCCCGGTCCGGGTGCCCGCGCCGGATCGGCTATTGGTTCACGCCGTCGCGCATGGGGCGCGGCCCAATTTCCAATCCCCGATCCGTTGGGTCGCAGATGCGCACCAGCTCATCGTGAACCATCCCACCGCCATCGACTGGAGCGCGATCACCGCGATCGCCACCGACATCCACATGTCCGCCAGGTTCGCTGTCTGCCTGGGCTGGCTGCGCCGCCATCTCGACAGCCCGGTTCCCAGCGACGTACTGGACGCCCTCGCCACCCGTAAAAGTGTCATCGAACGCATTGAGGTCGCCAACGAGCAAAACTACCGGCGCTGGACCCTTGTTGGGCGATGCGTCAACGCGGCGTGCATGCGGCTTCAGTCACGGCCCGACCCCGCTTGGTCGCGCGCGGCCGGCACCCGACCGCACTTTCTGCGCGATTTCCTCGGAGTGACGCGGGCCCATCAGGTTCCCCGAGCAGCCTGGCACCACTTCGGAGGGACCGGGCTGTGGCCCTTTTTCTGACCTTGACTATCCGCGGCCGTCACAACCAGCAAAAGCCCAGCGTCCACCATCGGACATGCTGCTACCCCGGGAGATGACCGGCAGTGACTTTCGACAATCCGTACTGGGACGCCGTCAAGGGTCATGTCGCACCAGACAGTCTCCGGGCCACCCCGGTGGTCGGCGAGTTCCGTCTCGACCGATCCGTGGAGGAGAGCATGGCCGTTTTCCCGAACCGGCAGAAGCTGGTCAGGAAATACTGCTGGACCATCCCCGACCCCGATACCGTGGCGTTCGTGGCGCGCCACGCCCACGGCGGCCTGGTCGATCCCCTGGCGGGAACGGGCTATTGGGCCTATCTGCTGACACAAGCGGGTGTCGATGTCGTCTGCTACGACCTCAACCCCGCCGTGGCATTGCTGACCAACGGTTGGCACGACGAAGACCTCTACGCCGAGGTCCACCAGAAGGATTGCGCCGAGGCCGCGGCGCTGCACCCGGACCGGACGCTGCTGCTGTCGTGGCCGCCCCACGGCCAGGACGTCGGCGCACGAACATTGACCAGCTACGGGGGGAATCGCGTCATCGTCATCGGCGATGGCCGCGGCTGCGGCGATTCAGAGATGCACGGGCTCCTTGATGCGGCTTGGATCAAGGTCGATGACCGGCGGCCGGTTCAATGGTGGGGTATCGACGATCGAGTCACCGTGTACGAGCGCGACGGCGGTCGGTCACCGAAATCTCAAGCCCGGCAGAGTATTTCACCATGGGGCACTGACAGCCAGCCGTCCGGGGCAGCGGCCCAGGATCGCCATGCCGCGGCGATCTCCTCCAGGTGCGCAGGTGTC
>Ga0164296_1001321_pt1 | contig 26725 bp, 22 predicted proteins | sample GEODES057metaG_FD_113533 | JGI IMG/M metagenome (GOLD analysis project Ga0164296, IMG submission 113533) | Dystrophic lake water microbial communities from Trout Bog Lake, Wisconsin, USA - GEODES057 metaG | ecosystem: Environmental > Aquatic > Freshwater > Lake | place: USA: Trout Bog Lake...
CGAATAAACTCAGGCGTAACCTCATCACTCTCGCCAAACCAAAACGCTAGAACATCGCTCCTGCCCATGGCCTCGTTGGCTACTTCTCGTATTTTCGACTCCTCAAGGCTTTGTATAAGTGGGCGCATCTTTAGTGAAATTATGGAGATTAAATTATGGAGATTTTGTTATGGATAACAAGTTGTGGAGTCGGTATATTTTTATAGGATTCTAATTTTAGAAAATCGGGAAAATGAGGCATTTAATATAAATTTCAAGACCCTGAGATTTAAAATAAACTTCGGCCCAAGAGCTTGAAAATAGGGGTCCATATACCCACTTAATAGTCATACATCAAAGGCTTAGAGCCTAGTTAGGTATATTGATTTAAATCAAAAATTTAAATTAATTCGGATCATCTTTATTATTTTACTGTCCAAGTTGAAAGGAAATTCAAATGTTTATTTCTACCATTTCTGCACCCTCTTACCCCAAGAATAACTTAGTATCGTTTGAGCGATTTATTGATGGGGTCATGAAGTCCTCACAAAAGCCCAAATTTGAACAAGACGCAAGCCAATACAAGATGGAAATAGATATTCCTGGCGTCTCCAAAGATCAAGTTAACATCTCGATTGAGGGGCATATTGTCCGCTTTAAAACAACCGAGCAAGCTAAGCGCAACTACAGCGAGGGATACGAACTGCCAGGGGAGGTTGACCCAAGCACCAGCACCGCAAAACTAGAAGACGGAGTACTTTACTTAACTTTAGCGAAGAAGGTACAACTGAGCAAGGCAAGCTCTTTACCCGTATTGTGAAACCAGCCTACGAGTTAATTTGATCCAGTGGCCAACGCGGGTTGACTTCAAAGGAGTAGTTCTTTGATGGAAACTCGCGTTGGGTCTGTATTCTCATTGCACCAGCCATTGCAATCATAGCGCCGTTGTCAGTGCAAAACTCTAATTCAGGGTAGTGAACTCTGACCCCTATTTTCTTGCACTCCGCGTTTAAAGTTTCTCTCAATGCTTTATTGGCGCCTACCCCCCCGGCTACGACCAAACAAGACAAGGCTGTCTGCTCTAAAGCTTTTAAAGATTTTCTAACCAACACATCAACAATCGCAGCTTGTGTGGATGCGGCAATATTTGCGCGCTCGTTAAACAGTTGATCTTCAAGTTTTCTGCACTGTGTCAGGACTGCTGTTTTTAAACCTGCAAATGAAAAATTCAAGTCCTTGCTGTGCAAAAGGGGTCTCGGAAAATCATACGCTTTAGGGTCTCCGAGCTGGGCCAACTCAGAAAGCGCTCTACCCCCCGGATAGTCGATACCCAGTAATTTTGCAGATTTATCAAAAGCCTCACCTGCTGCGTCATCAATGGATTCCCCCAGTAGCTCATATTGCCCTACACCCAACACTTTCATCAGTTGAGTGTGTCCACCGGAAACCAAAAGAGCAACAAACGGGAAGGAAGGTGGGTCCGAGCTTAAAAAGGGTGAGAGTAAATGTCCTTCCAAGTGATGTATCCCCATCACTGGCTTGTCTAAGGCAGCCCCCAAGGCACATGCGACACCCGCTCCGACGAGCAGTGCACCTGCCAAACCAGGGCCTTTTGTAAAAGCAATGACGTCAATTTCATTGAACTTTTTTTCTGCCTGCCGCATCACAGATACCGCCAGGGGTAACACACGTTGAATGTGATCTCTGCTGGCCAACTCAGGCACAACACCGCCGTAGGGAATGTGCAAGTTAATTTGGGAATGAAGCGCTTGTGAAAGCAGTGCGGGCCAACTCTCCTGTGTTGAGTTGGCTCCTGCTTTGACCTCCTTTATTTCTACTAAGGCGACTCCCGTTTCATCACAAGACGACTCAATTCCCAGTACCAGCACACTCAACCTTTGGCGGGTAGTTTATGAATTGCTCTTTAAGGCTTTTTTTCAAAATCCATGCGAGCCAAGGCTGACCGAAACTTGTTTGACCTCTGTGTAGCTGTTTAAGATGCCCTCGAGTGAAAACTCTCGACCAGCTCCGCTTTGTTTCATTCCCCCATAAGAGTGACCGATTGCTTGACCGCCTCCTTGGTTGACCAAGACCCAACCTGCCTGCAGCTCATGGGCCATTCTTAGGGCTGGTGCACCAGCTCTTGACCAGACAAACGCAGCCAAACCATACTCAGTTGAGTTGGCCTGCCTGATCACATCTGCCTCGCTGGACCAAGTTGATACCGAGAGCACAGGCCCAAAGACCTCTTCATGCGTCATTCTTGTGGTTTCGGGTAGATTTAAGAAGATTGTGGGTTCAAAGAAATAACCCTCCGACATTGGGCCAGTCTCACTTGGAAGTCCACCCAAGATTAGCGCATTGGGGTGAGCCTGCATGGCCTCTTTTACGTAAGAGCAAACGCGGTTGAACTGTTTTAAATTGACCAAGCTGCCAGCGTCTGTTTTTTCTTCTAGGGCATTGCCAATTTGAAATTTCTTTAGCTTAGCAACTAATTTTTCCAAAAACTTATCGGCAATGGATTCATGCACATAAACCCTTGATCCGGCTGTACAAGATTGGCCTTGCCTGGAAAATCTCATCGCAGTTATGACACCGTCTGTGGTGAAATCTAGATCCACATCGGGGAAGACAATTTGTGGGCTCTTTCCGCCTAATTCCAATGAAACTGCGGCGATCCTTTGGCTCGCACTTGCCAAGATAGATCTTCCAACCGCAGTTGACCCAGTGAAAGAGACTTTTGGGACATCTGGGTGCTCGGCTAGGGGGGCACCGCACTCTAATCCGTATCCAGTGATCACGTTCAAAACGCCAGCTGGCAAAAACTCATTACAAATTCGCCCCATCTCCAACACGGCTAAAGGAGCGTCCTCAGCAGTCTTAAGCACCACTGTATTGCCGGTCATGATGGCTGGAGCAATTTTTAATGCCGCCAACATGAGTGGCGCATTCCAAGGAACAATGGCACCCACCACACCGTAGGGCTCGCGCCGGGTGTAGTCCAGGTTTTCGACATTGAGAAACATCGTGTTGCCCTTTATCTCACGGGCAATACCGGCTACGTACCTAAATACCTCAATAACAATGTTAACTTCTCCACGGCTTTGAGTTCGAAGGGCATTGCCGTTCTCCGTGCTGATTAGACGTGCAAGCTCTTCTCGTTTTTGCTCTAACGCATCTGTAATGGCGTAAAGCATTTTTCCGCGATCAGGGGCTGAGGTGCGAGACCACGTAGAGAACGCTGTCTTAGCAACTTTAACGGCTATATCAACGTCCTCTTTTCTCGCTCTAGGAACTTGAGCAAATACAGTTTTGATAGAGGGGTTCTCAATATCAATCCACTCGCCTGCTACGCTGTCTACGCCTTTGCCGTTAATGATCATTTGAACGCGGTTCATATTGCTGTCATCCTTTTTAAAAAATATTTCTCTATTCATCCCATTCTAAATTAAACGCTTAAATATTCTTTTAATATTTTTTGGTTCTTGTTTAATTCTTTCATACTTGAGGCGTGCTTGATCTGTCCCTTCTCCAGTATATAGGCGCGGTCACAGACCCAGCTGGCAAAATGTAGGTTTTGCTCTGACAACAAAATACTTACGCCCTGAGCTTTGAGCTTCAAAATCGTTTCCCCCATTTGCTCTACGACAACGGGTGCAATTCCTTCGGACGGCTCATCCAGCAGCAAAACCATAGGGTTTCCCATTAAAGTTCTGGCTACGCTGAGCATCTGCTGCTCGCCCCCACTCATTTGAGAGCCCAAACGATTGGGCATATTTCCCAGATTTGGGAATAATGAAAAAATAGCATCCTCTGTCCAAAAAGGTACCGGGTCTCTCCTTGGAGACAAACGAGCCGCTTGGCGGGCGACGTTTAAGTTTTCTAGCACCGTGAGATCAGAAAAAATTCTTCTATCCTGCGGCACAAATCCGACTCCTTTACGGCTAATTTGAAAGGGCTCTAAATTACCGATATTTTCGCCTAAGAAAAATATTTCTCCAGTTCGTTTAGCCATCAACCCCATCAAAGAGCGAAGCGTTGTGGATTTACCTGCACCGTTTCTGCCCATTAAAGCAACCACCTCTCCAGGAGAGATAGTAAGATTGACGTCAAATAATATGTGCGCCGCTCCGTACCAAGCGTTTAAATTTTTACACTCAAGCAATGCTGGGTGAGGGTTTAAAGGCTGCGTGGGCTCGTTCGGGGTAGTGTATTTATTCATTCAATGCGTTTAAAGAAATGTTTTACCACCACCAAAATAAACCTCTTGAACGCTGCGGTTAGCCCTAACGTCTTCGGCATTGCCTTGAGCGATCAACTGGCCCCTAGCCATCACGATGATACGGTCGGCGTATCCAAATACAACATCCATACTGTGTTCGGTAAACAAAACAGATAGGGGTGCTTTATGGATTTTTTTTCGTTCCTGAACTAAGTCACGTACCAACGCCATCAAGTTTCTCCGCTCCCCAGGGGCCATTCCCGCCGTTGGCTCATCCATTAAAAGAATCTTAGGCTGATTGGCCAACGCCATTGCAAGCTCAAGGCGTTTGACGTCTGCGTAAGCCAGTGCGCTGCATGATTTATCTGATTGATGGTCTAGGCCTACCATTTTTAGAAGGTCAACAGCATCCTCGCGTCGATATTGATGGGCTGGACTCCATAAAGAAAACAGTTTCTGATCCGCAGAAAGCAATGCCATCTGTACGTTCTCAGCTAGAGTGAATGTTTGAAAGACCTCAGCTATTTGAAAAGTACGACTGATTCCCAATTGCCAAATTTTTTTGGCGCTTTTACCGATGAGGCTTTGATCACCGACATCGATAGTCCCTTCATCGGGTTTTAGTTGTCCATTCACCATATTAAAGGTTGTTGATTTCCCAGCCCCATTGGGCCCAATCAAAGCGAGCATCTCTCCTTCGATTAAATCAAAAGAAAGGTTGTTTACAGCTTTGTTTGCGCCAAAGCTCTTAACCAATCCCCGGGCAGTCAACATGATTACACAGTCTCCTCAGTTGGGGTTTGGCTATTTGGTTTAGGTGCGCGAAAAATAAGGGCATTTATATCAGCTAAGGAACCCGCAATACCTTTTGGAAATACCAACACCAAAATCAAAATAACTCCCCCCAAACAAGCTCTCCAATAGTCTGTAGTGCGCACAATGTTGTCTTGCAACCAAGTCAAGCTAACGGCACCAACAAGCGGGCCAATTACGGTTTGAAGACCGCCCAGGAGCACCATGACCAAACCATCTACAGATTTTGAAATCCCTAAACTATCAGGAGAAATGCCGCCTTTAGAGAAAACATATAAGACCCCTGCGAGACCTGCAAAAAAAGCTGAGAAAACAAATGCAGCCCACTGAAAAAGAGGAGCACTTATACCAATTGCTTGCGCTCTTAATACCGAATCTCGAACACTGCGAAGTGAGTACCCAAAAGGTGAGAAGATGACTTTTCTGATGAAAAATACGCTTGCAACTACAGCGCTAAGTGTCAAATAATAAAAGTTTGATGTTGAGCTGAAAAATTCTCTGGGCCATATACCCGTCATGCCGTTACTTCCACCCGTTAATCCGTCCCATTGGTAGCAAATAGACCATAATATTTGAGCGAATGCAAGAGTCAGCATCGCTAAATATACGCCGCTCAACCTCACGCAAAACCAACCCATAATCATTGCAAAAACAGCCGTCAATCCGGGCGCTAGAAACAAAGCACCCTCCAAGGGTACTTCGTAATTGATGTACAACAAAGCAGCAATGTACCCACCAAGACCAAAAAAAGCGGCGTGTCCAAACGAGTGCATACCCCCCAAACCCATAATGAAATGTAAACTGCTCGCAAAAAGCACAGCAATTAGTAGATCTATTCCTAGGACCGTTGTGTACGGAAATTTTTGGGTTAAAGCTGGGACTGATGCGAGAAAAAAAATAAAAATACACCAAACTATTTGGGTGCGCCTGGAGCCGCTTCGATAAGGCTGCTCTGTGTAATTATTCACGCGAGTTGTGCCTTGTGGTTTGCCCATAAGCCCCCAGGGCCTAAGCATTAAAACGACTGCCATCACCAAAAATTCTGATACCAATGTCAATTTTGAAAAAGAGACCGTAAAACCCGCTATTTCTGCAGTGCCCGCAAATATGCAAAGCGCCTTGATCTCAGCAATCATTAAAGCTGCAGCGTAGGCCCCGGGGATGGAGCCTAGTCCCCCAACAACGACAACGACAAAGGCATCACTCACCGATGTTAAATCTAAATTCAAGCTGGCTGGCTCTCTGGGTAACTGAAGTGCACCTGCAAGTCCAGCTAATAAACAACCCAAAAAAAATACAGCTGTAAAAAGCTTGTCTTGCTCAACTCCCAAAGCTCCTACCATCTCCTTGTCTTGGCTCGCAGCTCTTATCAATGTTCCGAACCTGGTTTTACGGATAATCCACCAAAGAATCCCTAAAACAGCGGGCCCCAAAGCTATTAAAAATAAATCATAAGTAGGAAATAGTCGACCCATTATATTTACTGCGCCGCCCAAGCCCGCTGCCCTAGGACCCAGTAAGTCCTCAGCTCCCCAAACAAAGAGCGTTAGATCTTTGATGATCAGCACCAGTGCAAATGTACCCAAAAGTTGGAAAATTTCAGGCGATTTATAGATTCTGCGCAAAAGGAAAATCTCTACAACCACCCCCAGCAAGCCAATAATTAAACTTGCCAATAAATTACCTATCCAAAAAGTCCAACCACCTTGGAATAAATGACTGAGTTGCGACACCACTGTGTAGGCCACATAAAGACCCAACATAAAGAAGGAGCCGTGCGCAAAGTTTACAACTCTCGTCACACCAAAAATTAGAGACAATCCAGCGGCCACCAAAAACAATGAGGAAGCTGACGCCAATCCGTTAAGGAGTTGAGAGATCAATCCTGAGAAATCCAATGCAGCTCCCAAACTAGTTGTTAAAAGTGGCGGCGGCAACATACGCCAGAACTAAAGTTATTCAGCTGGTCTTAGCCTTTTAACATCCTCATTAGTGGGTTGAAAACGTGCTCCATCCATGTATTTGTAATCAACCATAACTCCCCTACCATTTTCGTTTTTAGTCTTTCCAACGAACGTGCCCATGGTAGATTGTTGGTCCTCTGGTCTAAAAGTTATTTTCCCAAAGGGGGACTCGATACTCAATCCTTTGAAGGCAGAAATCATTTTTTCAGCCTCTGTACTTTTGGCTTTTTTGGCTCCTTCTGCTATTGCTTTGATGATTGAATAGCCCACGACTGAGCCTAATCGTGGGTAATCGTTGAACCTTTTTTCATAGGCGCTGAGAAATGTTTTGTGCGCGGGGGTATCAATAGAGTGCCATGGATATCCGGTCACAATCCAGCCGTTTGGTGCCTCGTCTTTTAAGGCATCCAAATACTCTGGCTCACCGGTGAGCAAGCTGACAACCTCCTTGCCCTCGAATAAACCGCGAGTATTGCCTTCGCGAACGAATTTAGTTAAGTCGGCACCAAATAAAACATTGAAAATTGCGTCGGGTTTAGAGTCTCCCAGAGCTTGAATGACTGCGCCGGCCTCAACTTTCCCAAGCGCAGGGGCTTGTTCTGCAACAAATTCCACATCAGGCTGAGCGGCTTTTAAGAGTTGCTTAAATGTAGTTGCAGCCGATTGCCCATATTCATAATTAGGATAAATTAAGGCCCAACGTTTTTTCTTTAGTTTTACGGCCTCCGGAACCAACATTGCAACTTGCATATACGTAGAGGCTCTCAATCTGAATGTGTAGTGATTTCCGTTTTGCCAGACTATTTTGTCCGTCAGTGGCTCTCCCGCAAGAAAAAACACCTTCTTTTGTTTGGCAAAGTCTGCCATTGCGAGCCCAATGTTGGACAAAAATGAGCCAGCGAGTACGTCTACGCCTTCACGGGAAAGAAGCTCCTCGGCCGCTCTCACAGCGTCTCCGGGGTTTGCATTGTCGTCGCGCGTAATGAGCTCTACTCTTCGCCCATTTACACCACCTGCCGAGTTGATTTCTTCAACAGCTAATTCCATTCCTTTTTTATAGGGCTCTAAAAATGCGGGTTGAGCCTTGTAGCTGTTAACCTCACCGATTTTGAAATTGCTTTGAGCATTTGAATTGGATATTGAAAATACAGCAATTAGTAAAAGTAATTTGACTAATAGTTTCATATTAAAAAGCCCTTTAAAAGCACTGGATAGCAATAATTATCCCATTTCTATTCGATGGGCACAGCATTAGGCCAATCAACCGCAACAAAGGCACTAAAGTTACTAAAACAACTAAAGAAGTAGCTTATTTCGTAGAAATCTAATCTAATAAATGTAAGGATCGGGGATTAGCGATATCCTTTTGTTGGCTCAACAGTCAGCTCTCTTAGCTCAATTGGGGTGTTCGGGTTAATGAAAGTCCTGAGTTCAAACTGCCCCTTGGATAAATAATTATCTATTGACAATTCACCCTTGATAGTGCCTTTTCCCCCGGATGAACCGTATATTTTAAATTGAGAGATCACTTGGTACTTATCTGGGGAAAGGAACGCCAAGTCATAGTAACCAATCTCGCTAGATAGGGGCTCTTGCGAGACGTAAACAAAGCTGTAGGTGTAGGTGCCGGGACGCAACTTAATGTAGGGGCCGTAAGTTATGTTACCTTGTGGCGATTTATTATCAATAACCACAAAGCAAGAATTTTGGTTGGGTACTTGGCCCATTGAACGAGGTAGTTCACAGGCTTTAATTCTGTAGGAACTCACCCCAGGTGCAGAAAGTAGGTTGGTACCCATGCCTTGGGGGTAGATCAAAACCTTGGTATCGGGACATTGGACAACTCTGTCTGGTTCACCGTTCAATTTACGAATTTGAGATTCATTTATTTTATACATGGAGCCCTCAGGGACAGCCACGGGTATGACGGCAAAGTTGTAGTCATCCCGGTACCAGTCGTTGGAGATGAGAACACGGTAAGGTTCAAGTTTTGAGTCAAAAGAAACCATTCTTGCTTTAATGTTATTAAAAGCTACAAAACGCTTTGTCAACCAATATTCACCTATTCCAGAGGGATTTTCTAGCTTTGAAACTGCTCGCTCTATGCATTTAACGTCTGGGGGATGATATTCAAATTTAAAACTATGTTGAGAAAAACTGTATATCCTGAACACGATACATAGAATCAAAAAAATAATTAAAAAATTTCTTATCGCAGTCCTGTATTTATTAAATTCAAGCCCAATGAATAAGAAAACCATTGGAAAAAAGTAAAAACTCGGCATATACCGATCAGCCATCAATGCATTTGTAAAAAGAACTACCGAGAAATTAATCCCTAAAGCAATTACTCCGTACAACAAAAAGAACTCTTGCAATAGCTTTCGTCTCTCAAAAGCTGATGGACCCAGAAATATAAAATTTTTAAGAGATGTGCCAGCGCGTAAAAAAAGCCAAATAGAAAATACAACAAGATATATTGATACGCCCCCCATATCCATTAGCACGTAACCGAATTCGTGTATTTTGCGAACTAAGTTATCCATGCTGGTCCAAGCAAAGCTCAAGCCCCCAAAATTAGGAATTATCCAAGGAGCACAGGTTTTAGCTAAGACTGAGGCTAAGAAAGGCGGGACACATGCGATCCAAAATTCTTTTAAACGAAGATAACGTAAAGCACAAAAGAACGCGCTAGCTAATAAGATTGGAGCTGAGAAAACAATGAGAAATAGCACATCTGAGACCGTGGCCGTAAATGCAATCAGTGACAAAAATAGACTCAGCCTTATGCACTGGACAGTGCTTAAGGGGCTGCCATCTTTGAAACAACGATTTAAAAAATTTGCATAAATTCCCAAACTCAGCAACCCAGCCAAAAAGTTTCCAAAATGCCAATTCAGTATCAATATTTGAAAATAAGGAGAAATATCCCAGCTGGCAAGTGCGATTACGGCGTAAACCGTGATCAAAGGCGCAAGGGGTGGTAACTGAAAGGGCTTAAGTAAATAATGTGTCAAGACGTACAAGATAATTACTTGTAGCACTGAGCTAATAAATATTTGGTGATAGGTATCGCCAGACAAAAAGAAACTTACTGCGCAAATCAGAAAATCCGGTAAGAAGCCAGGCGCATTCGAGAAATGCCAAGAATTGAGTTGCCCATTCGCAACAAAGAAATCGTTGATGAAAGCATAAATAGTGAGGGCGTCTGAGTTGTAATATTTATTTAAATCTGTAGACTGGGTAAAGTACTGCACTATCAAAAGCACTAAACCTAACAGCATCAACCAGGGATAAAGGACTTGGCTTTCTATTAAGTTTGAAAATCCTTTAAATTTTCGGGAGTATTCTTTAATCATTATGGTAACTATTCTATTACATAGTTAAGCTAGCTACCCTGAGAAAGGTTTACTTTTTGTAACTCCCCGGATTTTGATAATTGAAATTCAAATTCAAAGTCGCCTGTATGACTTAATCTAATTTTTGTATATTCAATTTTTTAATGCTAACGGTAAGTTCGCTGAAAATATGAAATTTAACGGCTCGGAGTCAATTTAAATTGATGCGGATTCAGATCCGCTAATTTAAATGCGTAAAACATTCTTTTTGAGTGATGTGGATAAGGAGGAATTGCCTCTTTGACCTACTGAACCAAAGAAGAAAGAAATTCTCTGTACCCAAATATGCCCAAAAATTGATGGGGAAAGGGAGTTGGATGATTTCAACCCATCAGTCTAATCGTAAGTTGCCGTATATATATGAAACAGAAAAATCTAATTTATTGCTTTTATTAAAAAAGTGCCTAATCTTTTGTAATGATCGTGGGCTTTTTTTGTTGGAGTCAGGTACTTCGTTCTCCTGTTTTCCCCTTTAAAGGTCAAATGTATATGTCCAGAGCTCAATAGTTCATCTATTTTTCTGTGCATTGTTGCTGGGGAAGCAATGGAGCTCAATGCCATTGCATCCGTAACAGTTAGCAGATCATTTAGACTTTCACGGATCACGATTTGGTCCAGAAGACGAAACGCCATAAGGTCCAGCGATTTATCGCCTGGAGGCGTGTTTAAAGTCTGAGCTAACGATAAAAATCGGATGTAAGCGTCTAGGGGTTTTTTCATGTCAATTGAAAACTTTACATTTTTTTCTGATAGTAAATTATATCTTTATAAACGCCAAAAAATGAATTTAAAGAACTATTCAAAATGAATTTGCTTAATCTTTGATTTAAATATTTGAATTAATTCAGATGCGAAAATGTAGTTAATTAATCTCGCAACACCTTTACATAAAGATCAATTGAAGCATTGACATAGGTCAACTTAAAAACCGATCGCTTAAAATTCAACCTAGCGCTAAATTAAGGCACTAAATTTGGACGCTTAATTTGGGCATTTAATTTAGTTACTTACTTCTGGCACTAAATTCAATCAATTATCAACAAATAGGGCAAACTTTTAAAAATTGGATAAAAATCGAATTGTTTTCTACGACGGTGCCGCGTGTGTCATGGGTCTATCTTTTTCTCTAAACTGTTTTTTAACCTCGATAAATTTCATGTACCTTAAAAGTGTTTCAATTATTTATTCTTGATCATGAGCATTCAACACTACATTAAAGAGATTGGCAGAGGAAAAGAGGGAGCCCGCTCCCTCAGCAGAGAACAAGCTTGCGACTTGATGGGACAAATACTGGATCAGAAAATAACTGATCTCGAACTAGGTGCCTTTTGTTTGGCTATGCGCATCAAAGGAGAGACAGCCCAGGAGATGGCAGGATTTTTAGACGCAGCGCACGCAAGGCTCAAGTTTTTTGAATCCACGTTGATGGACAAACCTGTCCTCATCATTCCCACATACAACGGCGCAAGAAGACTTCCTGTTTTGACTCCCCTTCTTGGTATTTTGCTTGCCAAAGAGGGTTTTTCAGTCTTAATGCACGGAAGTACAAATGACAACGGAAGAATATCAAGCTACTCCGTTTTAAAGCAATTAGGTTACACAGCTGCGAGCGACTCTTTTAGTTTAAAACCGGGAGAGTTAACATTCTGTCCCACTCAACTTATCAGTCCGCCATTGCAAAAGCTGCTTGACGTTAGGCGAATCATTGGCCTCAGGAATTCTGCACACTCTTTGGTGAAGCTTTTAATTCCCGTAAAAGCAAGTAGTCCCATCACCGCAAGCCCTGTGTTAATTACAAGTTACACCCATCCTGAATACTGCGTGTCCATGCGCAGCACTCTTAGCCTTACAAAATCAAATGCCTTGATATTAAGAGGCTGCGAGGGCGAGCCAGTAGCCGATGCAAGGCGCTCTCCCCAGTACACGGCTTTGGTAAATGGAGACTTACTTTTTGAAAAAGAGGCGCAAAGGGGAAGTGTTGCTGGGATTAACTCGTTATCTCAAGAGTTAACATCCTCCAGCGTTACAAACTACACACTTCAACTGCTTGATGGTAAATTGCCTATTCCGAACTCTATTTTTGAGCAAATAGAGTTAATAAAACAAGTCGCATATGCGAGCAAAGCGAATTAAGCGAGTTAAATCTAATTTCTTCCTGACTTTATTCGATCAAGAAATCTTTGCACTCTTCCACACAACCTCCATTTACAATTGGCCAATGTTTGCTTTACCTAACAATCCCCCTTTGGTCAAGCTCGTTGGAGCGGGGCCTGGAGATCCAGAGCTCTTAACCATCAAAGCTCTAAAAGCCATCCAACAAGCGCAAGTGCTCCTTATTGACGACCTTGTGGGTCCTGAAATATGCGCGCTAGCAAATCCTAATGCCCGAATCATCTATGTGGGCAAGCGCGGAGGTTGTAAATCGACCCCTCAAGCTTTTATTGAAAAACTATTGATTCAAGAGGCTAAGGCAGGGCTCAACGTGGTTCGGTTAAAGGGGGGAGACCCCTTCATTTTTGGTCGTGGAGGCGAAGAGGTTGAACACCTTCAAGAAGCAGGCGTACGTGTTGAGGTCATAAACGGAATAACTTCAGGCTTGACAGCCGCAAGCACCCTTAATGTCAGCTTAACTCATAGAAATTACGCCCAAGGCATCATCTTTTTGACTGGGCACCAACAAGCCTCCAGCTCCTACGACTCTCCACCCCATCAAGCGAATACCCAGTTTGACTGGTCCTTAATTGGTCATACAGCCGAACGTACGAAACTCACGCTCGTTATCTATATGGGCATAAAAGGCGCAAAAAGCATCGAATCAGGGCTTTTGCAATCTATGTCCCCCATGACACCTGCTGCGATTATTCAAAATGCTTCACTAGAGAATCAAAAAAATGTCTTTTGTCCCCTACAAGAGCTTCACAAAACCATTGTAGATCAAGGACTTACAAGCCCTTGCGTCATCATTGTGGGGAATGTTTTAAAAGGAATTACTGCACTACACGAACATGACGCAAGTACATGCGAAAATAACATACTTGTTGCCACCTCTTTGCCAAAACTTTAAGTGGCTGATCAAGGGGCTAGCAACCTTTAGTACTCTTTAAGGACTTATATGGATATCGAACGTTTAAACCAAATTGGATCAAGTTTGGCTGATTTGACGCTTAGGACTCAAGAACTACGGAGGTATCTTTGACTTCGATGCCAAGTCAGAGCGTCTAAGGACAGTCAATGCATCCCTAGAGGATCCCACGGTTTGGAACGATCCTAAAAAAGCACAAGAATTAGGTAAAGAGAAAAAAACGCTTGAAGAGGTGGTCCTCACGCTCACTCGCTTACAAACCGAGTTGTCAGATAACTCAGAACTCTTTGAAATGTCTCGGTCGGAAAACGATGAGGAAGGGTTGCTCACTTTGGAGCATGAAACCAAAGGGTTGCAGGCTGATATTGAGCGGCTTGAGTTCAGGCGCATGTTTAATAATCCAGCGGATCCAAGCCATGCTTTTTTAGATTTGCAAGCCGGTGCCGGAGGCACCGAAGCATGCGATTGGACAAGCATGCTCTTGAGGCAATATCTTAAGTATGCCGAGAGAAAAGGCTTTAAAGCTACCGTTGAAGATGAAACCCCAGGTGATGTGGCGGGTATTAAAGGTGCCACCATAAAAATTGAAGGTGAATATGCGTTTGGTTTGCTCAGAACCGAGACAGGGGTGCACCGATTGGTGAGAAAGTCACCCTTTGACTCAGCCGGTGGAAGACACACAAGCTTTGCCAGTGTGTTTGTATACCCTGAGATTGACGATTCAGTGGAAATTGACATCAATCCGTCTGAGGTAAGAGTTGATACTTACAGGGCCAGTGGCGCAGGAGGACAGCACATTAACAAAACAGACTCTGCAGTTCGTCTCACTCACATCCCAACCAACATCGTCGTCCAATGCCAAGACAGCAGAAGCCAGCACTCCAATAGGGATGTAGCTTGGAAGCGTTTACGCTCGCGACTCTACGATTTTGAGATGCGCAAGCGCATGGAAGCCCAGCAAAAATTAGAGGACACCAAAACGGATGTGGGTTGGGGGCATCAAATAAGGAGCTATGTGCTTGATCAAAGTAGGATTAAAGATTTGAGAACCAACGTAGAGATCTCCAACACGCAGCGTGTCCTTGATGGAGACTTGGACGGGTTTATTGAAGCATCGCTTAAACAGGGCGTTTAAAGTGAGCTGAGTTAATTAATTGAAGTTACAAACTATTTTCTGATGGAGTTTAATAATGTATCGTGATGGCGCCTCCACCCTTGTTCATCGAGAGAATTACACTGAACCCGCATTTTGGATTCAAACGGTTGAGCTGACCTTTGATTTAGACGCACAAAAAACCCGAGTCCTCAATAAGATGAGGGTACAAAAAAACATGGACTCATTGGAGTCCGTGTTGCGTCTGGACGGTGAAGAGCTTAGTTTATCTAGGGTGTTGGTGAACGGTGCCGGAAGTAGTTTCAAAATCGAGGGGGACCAACTCGTTCTGGAAAACTTACCCCAAGACGGCGAAGCCTTTGATCTTGAAATATTCACAATCTGCCAGCCTGCAAAAAACACCCAGCTCTCAGGTTTGTATGTGAGTAATGATTCTTTTTTTACTCAGTGTGAGGCGGAGGGCTTCAGAAGAATCACTTACTACCCAGACCGTCCCGATGTGATGGCCAGTTTCACCGTCACTATAAAAGCCGACAAATTGGCTTATCCGGTGCTGCTCTCCAATGGCAATTTAGTAGAAAGTGGCGCTTTGGAGGACGGTAGACATTTTGCTAAATGGGTGGATCCTCACAAAAAGCCTTGTTATTTGTTTGCGCTCGTTGCGGGGCGTTTGGTTGCGAGGGAACAGTCCATTGTGACTCGCTCTGGGAGTAAGCATTTATTACAAATATACGTTCGTCCAGGAGACTTGGACAAAACTGAGCACGCCATGAACTCTTTAATGGCCAGTATTGCTTGGGATGAGGCGCGCTTTGGCCTAAAACTGGATTTGGAGCGGTTTATGATCGTTGCCACCTCAGACTTTAACATGGGGGCAATGGAGAATAAAGGACTGAACATATTTAACACCAAGTATGTTCTAGCGTCTCAGTCAACAGCGACGGACGCTGACTTCTCAAACATTGAGAGCGTTGTGGGGCACGAGTATTTTCACAACTGGACGGGTAATCGAATAACTTGCAGAGATTGGTTCCAACTGTCTTTGAAAGAGGGTCTCACAGTTTTCAGAGATCAAGAATTTAGTCAAGATTTGGCCGGTACTCCCTCGGCCAAGGCGGTCAAACGCATTGAGGATGTGCGACTTCTTCGAACCATTCAATTCGCTGAAGATGCGGGTCCTATGGCCCACCCTGTGCGTCCTGATAGTTATCTAGAAATTAATAATTTTTACACTGTGACTGTTTATGAAAAAGGCGCAGAAGTAGTTCGCATGATGCAAACTCTTGTCGGTCGTGAGGGTTTTACAAAAGGCATGAAGCTGTATTTTGAGAGGCATGACGGGCAAGCCGTAACTTGTGATGATTTTGCCAACGCCGTTGCCGATGCAAATCCTGATTCTCATTTAAAGACCCATCTTGAGCAGTTCAAACGCTGGTACAGCCAAGCGGGTACGCCCCACCTAAGGGCACACGGCAGCTACGATCATCAGCAAAAAAAATACTCCCTCAGACTCTCGCAAAGTTGCCCCCTCACGCCTGGACAACTTACTAAAGAGCCGTTTGTCATTCCAGTGATGGTTGGCTTTCTCAGCTCCAGCGGCAAAGAGATCAAGGCCTCTACTTTGTGCGTGTTGCATCAAGAGGTGCAGACTTTTGAATTTGAAGATGTAGACTGTGAAATGGGTCAACCGGTTGCCTCTTTGCTGAGAGGATTTTCTGCCCCTGTGACCTTAGATGCATCCCAGTCCCAAGCCCAACTCCTCACTTTAATGGCGCATGATACTGATCCATTTAATCAATGGGAATCAGCTCAACGGCTTTGTGTTCAAAATGCACTAGAGGCTATTCATTCAGAGGGGGATATCCAACAGGTGTTGAGCCATGAGCTGCTGAGCGGATTTAAAATTCTTCTTAGAAATCCTTTACTAGATCCAGCCTTCAAAGAGGTCGCCCTCTCATTACCAAGCGAGAGCTATTTGGCCGAACAACTCACCAACTTAGACCCTGTTAAAGTTCACCGTGTGAGGGAAAAAATGAGAGAGGAGATGGCCCTATTTCTTCGGGATGATTGGAGCTGGGCGTATGAAAATCATCAACAAAAAGGGCACTACTCTCCAGACGCTCTTAGTTGCGGCAAAAGAGCTTTAAGCGGATTGGCTTTGTCACAACTTTGCTTGGCAGAGAAAATCTCTGAAAACCTGCTCTCTACTCACTGGGCTGAGACGGCATTTGAAGCATTTAAACTTGCTGAGAACATGACTGAGCGGATGAATGCTTTGCTTGCCCTCATGAGCTCAGGCAGTGATCTGGCAAAGCCTGCTTTGGATATTTTCTATAAACTCTATAGAAAAGAACCGCTCGTGATGGATAAATGGTTTGCCGTTCAAGCCAGCGCCAATGATAGAGGAGGAGATGTTTTAGCAAAGGTTCGATCCCTCATGCAGCACCATGATTTTGAAATCAAAAACCCAAACCGCGCTCGTTCCTTAATTTTTAGTTACTGTGTCGCTAATCCAGCATCTTTTCATAAATCGGATGCATCTGGCTACGTTTTTTGGAGCGAGCGCGTGCTTGAGTTAGACGGCTTTAATGCGCAAGTTGCAGCGCGACTTGCCCGGGCGCTTGATAAATGGAGAAATTTGGTGGAACCCTACCGCACTGCTGCTTGTGAGGCACTAAAAAGAGTAGCCGCTAAATCAGACCTCAGCAACGACGTGCGAGAAGTTGTGACACGGTCTTTGGCCGATTGAGGCGGCTTGACACTTTAGCCTGACAGAGCCCCTCCCTCCCCCGCTGTCCTGGATCAAATTTAATCATTTCCCGTTGGAGAATATTTCATGACTGTTTCTTTATCTCGTTTTTTAGTTGAACAGCAACGTGAAAAGGGGCACCTTACTGCAGAGCTTAGGTTGCTTTTAGAGGTTGTTGCACGTGCCTGCAAAAGCATCAGTCACGCAGTCAACAAAGGTGCACTCGGCGAGGTGCTTGGAAGCGCTGAGAGTGAGAATGTTCAAGGCGAGGTTCAAAAGAAATTAGACATCATCGCCAATGAAGTACTTATCGAAGCTAACGAGTGGGGTGGCCATTTGGCAGCCATGGCATCTGAGGAGATGGAGAGCATCTATTTAGTTCCTCACAGATATCCAAAGGGGGAGTACCTTCTTTTGTTTGATCCGCTCGATGGATCTAGCAACATTGATGTGAATGTAAGCATTGGAACGATATTCAGTGTTTTAAAAAAACCTGAGAACTCTTTGGTCGTCAGTGAAAGAGATTTTCTTCAACCAGGCTCCTCCCAGGTGGCGGCCGGTTACTGCGTTTACGGTCCACAAACCACCCTAGTTTTGACACTCGGGGATGGAGTTTTCATGTTCACATTAGACCGTGAGCAGGGCTCTTTCATCCTGACCCAGGAACATGTGCAAATTCCAAAGGACACCAAAGAGTTCGCCATCAACATGAGCAACATGCGTCACTGGGATGAGCCCGTCAAGCGCTATATCGATGAGTGTTTGCTTGGCTCAGAGGGCCCACGCGGAAAAGACTTCAATATGCGCTGGATAGCGAGTATGGTGGCTGATGTACACCGTATCCTCACCAGAGGAGGCGTCTTTATGTATCCTTGGGATAAAAGAGAGCCCAATAAACCCGGTAAACTCAGACTGATGTATGAGGCCAATCCAATGAGTTGGTTGATCGAGCAGGCTGGAGGAGCCGCTACGAATGGACGAGAGAGAATACTCAGCATTCAACCTAAGACACTTCATGAACGAGTCAGTGTCGTGCTTGGATCCAAAAACGAGGTTGAACTGCTGACTCAGTATCACTTGGGAAGTTAAAGTATCCTTTACCTTAACCAAAAATATAAACTGTGGAGGGCAGGCGATGAACCATATAGAGATCAAATCGCAGCAAGTGATTGGTGCTTGTCCCCACGATTGCCCTGATACGTGCTCTTTGCTCACTGAGGTAGTGAATGAAAGAGCCATCAAAGTCAGGGGCAACCCCTCTCACCCGCAAACCGCAGGTGTACTTTGTAACAAAGTCTCTAAATACACCGATCGGACCTACGATGATAAAAGAATCCTCCAACCTTTAAAACGCGTCGGGGTTAAGGGGCCGAATGCTGAGTTCGAGCCAATTTCCTGGGAGAAAGCAATCCAAGAGATTGCTCATAAACTAAAAACCATTGCAGCGGAAGATCCTAACCATATATTACCCTATAGCTACGCGGGTACGATGGGTAAGGTTCAAGGTGAATCCATGTCGAGTCGGTTCTTTAATAAATTAGGCGCAAGTCGTTTGGAGAGAACCATTTGTTCAAGTGCCGGCACGCAAGCCCTCAATTACACCATGGGGAGCAAAGTAGGGATGAAGGTCGAGCAATTTGCCAATTCCAAGTTAATCATTATTTGGGGGAGCAACTCTGTTACGAGCAATCTTCACTTTTGGCGGTACGCTAATCAAGCCAAAGCAAAAGGTGCAAAGTTAATTTGTATCGATCCCAGAAGAACTGAGACCGCTGAGAAATGCGATGTTCACTTGAGCATCAAGCCTGGTACTGATGCGGCGCTTGTCATGGCAATCATTAGAGAGCTTGTCTTAAAAAATGCAATCGATCAAGACTATATTGACCGTTATACCGTGGGCTGGGAATTACTCAAAGAACGTGCAATGCAGTGGACGCTGGAGCGAGCATCAGAGGTTTGCGGATTGACTACGGTTGAGATCTCTGAGTTGGCAACGGATTATTCATCCACTAAAAGCGCGGCGATTCGCCTCAACTACGGATTGCAAAGATCAAAGGGTGGTGGCAATGCCGTGCGCGCAGTTGTTTGTTTACCAGCAGTAGTTGGCGCTTGGAGGTATGCATCGGGGGGTGCGCTGCTGGCTAATTCCGGAAGGTTTCCAACTGATCTGCAAACACTTCAAAGACCGGATTTACTGGAAGGCAAAAAGCCCTCTCTTGTGAATATGAGCACCATAGGGGAAGCACTCAATATCAAAGCTGAGGAGCATAGCTTTAAAACTCCTTTTATTAAATCAGTCATTGTCTACAACAGCAACCCGGTTGCCGTCGCTCCCGACTCAAAAGAAGTTGCCAAAGGCTTTGCGCGGGAGGACTTATTTACCGTAGTCCTTGAGCACTTTCAAACGGATACAGCAGACTACGCAGACTATATTTTGCCTGCCACCACTCAATTAGAGCATTGGGACATTCACAGCAGCTACGGACATACCGATATCTTAATCAACAAGCCAGCCATTCCCCCAGTGGGACTGAGCAAACCCAATACGCAGATATTTAGGGAGCTTGCCATGGCGATGGGTTTTGAGGAAGATTGTTTCCAAGAACAAGACCTCACTCTTTGCAAACAAGCATTTGAGAAGACATTACCCAATATGTCCTTTGATACTTTAATGTCTAAGGGCTACTATGAACTTGATGTTTTAGACGCCCCTTATGCAAAGGGTGGGTTCCATACTCCATCAAATCGCTTTGAGTTTTACTGCGAAAGATTGAATGAATTAGGTCAAGACCCCCTTCCCTCATTCATTCCCAATTATGAGCAAGCCTCATCAGGAGGTCAGTATCCACTTGCCATGATTTCCCCTCCCGCTAGAAACTTTCTAAATTCTACGTTTGTAAATATCGAGGGGATTCACAAGGCCACTAATATTGAGCCCTACATTGAGATTCATCCTAAAGATGCCAACGAGAGGGGTATTTTTGGTGATTCAGTGGTGGAGGTTTTTAACGACCGGGGGAGCTACCACTGCAAAGTAGAGATCACTGAGCGTGCACGCCCTGGTTTAATAATAGGATTAGGGATATGGTGGCGTAAACAAGGACTAAACGGAACCAACATTAATGAGTTAACAAGTCAAAGACTAACGGACTTTGGAAACGGCCCAACTTTTTATGACTGCGCAGTACAAGTTCGGCTTTTAAATGCGCAAATTTAATTTTGAAAATTTTAAAATATACATAAAGTACAACTACAACTACAAGTATTCGATCAGTGTCTGCTCACCAGCGATGAGAAAAAAAATTAGGGTAGTGACCCAAGGCCTTAGTCTAAAAGTGCAACCTAGTTCGCTTAAGTTTTTTAAAGCATTGGTTTTATCTTTTTATTTATAAATTGATTTAATAATTAAACCCAGCCCACACTCAAAGACTGGATAATTCTGAAATTTTTTTAAGTCGGTCAAGTCGTACAAAGAGCTGAACAAATTTGATCTCACCAATCCCGTTCATTTCGTTAAAGATCAATAAACCTCGGTAAATACTTTTGTTAGCAAGCTCATTTAAATTTTCATAAGCAACACTGGTATCTTTAAATTTAGCTTGATCTCCACCTTTGTCTGGATTGTGCGAGGGTCGATTAAGTTGATTAAGTTGATTATTCATTTTTATGAGACAACAAATGTGAATTGCTTTATTTACTTTTAAAGTATCTTCAAAACCGCATAAACACTAGGCTTCAAAGCGTACCCATTATTCAAATGTGAATTCAATAATGGACAACCGAGCTTACATTGGTATGCTTAGCCCTTTTTTTTCTCAATCAAAGCAGATTAAAAATGCAAGAACTCACAAATAGTCAATTTTCATTAAGAATAGAAACTAGTTTAGCGATTCTTAACAACTACTTGCCTGCAATTTCTTCTCTCACCCAATTAGATATAAATTGTTTTAACCTAGTAAGCTTTTACGGCAACGACAAAGTAATTGAAAAAGTTAGAAAATGGAATGAGGAATTAATTAGGTCTCCCCAAATTATGAGTCCCAGGGACTGTTTGAAAGTTCTGCATGAAATCTTTTACAGTGATGTAGACAACTTCGGCTCTATTGATCTGGGCAGCGAGATCGTTATCCAAGATTTTGAGTCAAATATTGCAGCTCACGATCAATTGCCGTTCTTCAGCTTAGCGAGTCCTCCAAACGGTTTAATTAGTAGAATTTCCTCACTACTTTTTAAATTAGATCCAAACGTTGTAATTGAAAACAATATTATCTTCAAAGATGGCTCAATGGGTATTTCTTATACTGCGTTAAATCATGAGGGCAATCATTATTTTCAAAATTCATTCGTACCCAAAAAGCAATTTCTAAGTGAAGATATATATACTTCACTAGAACGAGTGCACAGAGGTCTATTAGATAGCGAAGTTTTTATCCTTGACTATTTAATGACCGATTTACCTCAAACTGCTTCAGTGATCAAGAGATTTAAACCACATTTAATTCATAATTTTGATTGGGCCACTTACGCTTCATAAGACTCAACAAAATTTGAATCATTTATCCTTGGTGCTAAAGAGAGGAGTTGAACTCCCAATCTTTTCATTAAAAAGAACTGTTCTATGAAATGTTCTATGAACTGCTAAACTCAGCCTTCATACCCACATGATGCAGGGCGTATTTTTTAACAATCTTTAGGCTCCTTTTATTTTGCAAAAACTAATTAACGCAGTAGGTTTTCAGATAGTTTGGTTTACTTGTGCATTAGGCGTCAATTACTCGCAACCCTACAGTTACTTGATCGTTTTAACGACTACATTTCTGTTTATTGCTCATCACTTGTATTTTTGTAGTCACGCAATTTCTGAGCTGCGGTTCATTTTCAAAATTGTTTTTCTGGGTTGGATGATGGATACCCTTTTACTGCAAAATAATCTCATCTCTTTTAGCTCCCCCTACACTGCTCCCTTTAGCCTAATACAGCCTTATTGGATGACATGTCTTTGGTTCGCTCTTGGCGCAACCATCAATCATTCTTTGTCATGGTTAAAAAAAACGAAGGCATGGTCGACCGTTTTTGGACTGGCATTTGGGACCCTATCTTACTTAGCAGGGTCAAGGTTCGGGGTGATTCATTTCGATTCAAATTTAGGAATATTATTTACAGCTTTAGCCTGGGCCTTATTAATTCCGCTTTTTGTCTTGATCTCCCAGTGCAAATCCTTGGAGCTTAGTCAATCTAAATCAAATTAAATTTCTCATTGCTTGCGCAGTCTCCCTCAGTAAGGGTAAAACACGTTTGATAGCTTCATCAATAGGCTCCATTTGCACAGGCATGCTCACGCTGAGCGCAGCAACCACCTGACCATTCCTGTCTCTTAAGGCAACCGCTAATCCCCTGTAAGCAATATCCAGTTGTTGCTCAGAAAAAGCCCAGTCTTGAGTTTGAATTCTTGACATCTCAAGTTTCATGCGCTCTTTATTCGTAATCGTATGAGCGGTAAACGTTACAAGCTCATTTGTTTTCAGCCATTCATCCACTGCTCGGGGGCCTTGCATCGCAATCAATAACATACCCGCAGAAGTAACTTGAGCTGGTACTCGAGCCCCGAGCACAAAACCCGTATTCATTGATCGGTTAGAGCCGTTTCGAGCTACGTAAACAATGTCGTAGCCGTCAAGCACGCTGACGTAAGAAATCTCTTGCGTACTCGCCGTGAGTCTTTGTAGAAATGGTTGCACGATGCGGGGAAGTCTTGCTGACTCTAAATAGGTCTGCCCTAAGCGCATCACACGCGGAGTTAGCCAATACAGCTTACCGTCTGAGGCGACATACCCCAGGCTTTGCAGGGTAAGTAAATACCTCCTTGCTGCAGTTCTAGTCAGCCCACTTCGTACCGCAGCTTGTGCAGCTGTCATCTTGGAGTGAGCTTCATCAAATGTTTCGATTAAAGCCAAGCCCTTCTCAAGCCCAGCAATCCAATCTCGCTTTTTCAACAAGCTTTTTGGTGAATCGTTGGAACTTATATTTTTCTCCTCATCCATAAATTACCCTGTTTTTTAAATTGCTTACAGATCAAATTGATTTTTTATGTACGATCCCTAAATTGCTTTAAACTTCATGTTTGAGTTAAAAATGTTCATCCTCACGAATTCAAAACCAACCAAGTGTTTACCCCACTTATGTACGATATTCGCACAACATTGTTCGTTTATCGATCGATTTTAATAAAAAGTCGTCTTATTTCAGGGATTTAGGGATAGAGTTCACCCTCAATTAAATAAAAAGTGCGACAGGCGAACAAAAAGGAGACACACATTGATTGTTTTATTATTTGAACGCTCGAGTGTTTTGAGCTCACAAAAATTAAAGGGTTGCATCAGATGAGTGACTTCTTGCAACTCTTATTAAGTGGATTGGCAACAGGGAGCATTTACGCCCTAGCAGCGCTTGGATTTACGTTGCTTTGGCAAGCCTCAGGGACCATTAATTTTGCCCAGGGCGAGTTTGTGATGTTGCCTGCGTTTTTAATGATTATTTTCATGCAAATGGATATCTCCTTTTTTGCAAGCTTCATAATCACCTGTGCTGCCTCAGTCGTATTGCTGGGATGGTTGTTCAAAAGAGGGCTTGTTGACCCTTTATTTAAGCACGGGATGATGCCCATCGTAGTGGCCACAATTGGTTTATCCATTGCGATGAGAAACGGTGTGAGGGCGGGCTACAGCGCGCAGCCTTTAAGCTTTCCATCATTATTTACAAACAACGTTTACCATTTTGCTGGAATCTCTGTCTCTAGCTCAGATATAGGAACTTTTTTGATGGCAATGGTGCTGGTGTTGCTAACGCAAACATTCATCACAAAAACAGTCACGGGGCGCGCTATGCAAGCGGTTGCACAAAACACAGAGAGCGCCTCTGTATTGGGGATCAATGTTCCTAGAATGATTTTTTACACCTTTGCTATTAATGCAATTCTCGCAGCCGCTGCCGCACTGCTCGTCACGCCAACCTATCTTGCCAAGTTTGACATGGGGGAGTCTCTTGGTAATAAAGCTTTTTTTGCTGCAATCATTGGTGGCTTTAACAACTCCAACGGCGCGTTAATAGGGGGGCTACTGGTCGGTGTGTGTGAAAATTTAGCGGCCGCTTACATTTCGCCTGCCTATAAAGATGCGGTTGCTTTGATCATTTTTATGATTGTCATACTCTTTAAACCTCAGGGCCTTTTAGGGCGTAAAGAGGAGAGAAAAGTATGAAACTGCGCACTCCACTTATTTGGCTCTTTTGCCTATCAGCACTTCTTGTCGTCCCTTTTTATCTAAAAACCTACGGCGTGCACCTTTTAACAACATGGTTGATATTTATTATTGCAACCATGGGGCTTAATTTAACGACTGGCTACGCAGGACAAAAGTCTCTTGGCCAAGCCGCTTTCTTTGGAATTGGTGCCTACACAGTTGCAATCTTTCTTAAATTAGGTATCAGTTTTTGGATTGGACTACCTACGGGGGCCCTGCTTTGCTTCTTGGCTGGAGTGTTGCTGGGCTTTCCTGCCCTGAGGGTGCAAACCATCTACTTGGCCTTTGCAACCCTTGGCTTTAACACAGCGGTATGGCTTGTGATGAGAAACGAGGAGTGGCTGACGGGGGGAACCTTTGGTATGAACAACATTGCACGCCCCAGCCTCTTTGGCTTTAGTTTAGACAACAACCGAAATTTTTATTTTTTAGCCCTATCAGCCACTGTAATAATGGCGCTTCTTTTAAAGGGGTTGATCCACTCACCTTGGGGTAAATCTTTCACCGCTTTGAGGGACAATCCTATCCGAGCTGAGAGTCTTGGAATCAATACGCGCAGTTACACTTTGATGAGTTTTGCCATTGGCGCTGCTTATGCAGGTATTGCTGGAGGTTTGTACGCCTCTTTGGTCCAGTTCATAGACCCCTCTTTGTTCACAGTTGGCGCCTCTATCATGATGTATTTGATGGTGGTCGTTGGTGGGCCCGGATATTTCCTTGGCCCCGTACTAGGAAGCGCTGTCGGTATCGTGTTACCCGAGTGGTTGAGGTTTGCTCAAGCCTGGTATTTGCTGATTTTCGGAGTGGCTGTGATTCTTCTCATGATTTGGCTCCCCGATGGGCTGCTGAGCATTCCAGAGCGCATAAGGGCCAGAAAAGCGGCCAGACTGGCGTCGCTGGCGAGAAGCACTCAAGCAAATCAGAACATTGCGTTAATGGAGCGAGAGACTCTTTCAAAAGCCGCTCAGCTCAATGAAGCTTCACAGGTGAAGTCATGAATTCATTCGCTCAAAAGCCCCAGCCTTCGTTGCTAAAAGTGCACGATTTAAAAAAATCTTACGGCGCCATTCAAGCCGTTGGAGGCGTCTCCTTTGAGGTCATGGAGGGAGAGATTTTTGGTGTCATCGGCCCCAATGGGTCTGGAAAGACAACCCTATTTAACAGCATGCTCGGTCAAATTACCCCCGATTCGGGAGTCATCGAATTAAAAGGTCAAGACGTCACAAAACTGGGTCCCTTGGAGCTAAACCATATGGGGGTAGGCAGAACTTTTCAAACTCTGCAAGTATTTGGGAAAATGAGCGTCAGGGACAATTTAATCGTTGCAGCCCAAGAGCACAAAGGATCCATGATTTCTAGGATGTTTGCCCCCTCTGACTCAGGTCTTGGCTCACAAGCGGATGAACTGATTGATCTCTTTAATATGCGCCACGTAGCTGATAAAAAAGCGGGTGAGTTGTCCTACGGTCAACAAAAGTTAGTGGATATTGCGATGGCTTTTATGAGTAAACCCGATTTAGTCTTACTAGATGAGCCCTGTGCGGGCGTGAACCCTTCACTGGTTGGGGGAATAAGTCGATTACTCAAAGAACTGAACCACAAAAATGGAGGTAGTTTTGTGGTGATAGAGCACAACATGGACTTTGTGATGGATCTCTGTCACAGGGTCATGGTGATGGTTGAGGGTAAGGTACTTGCAATTGGAACGCCTGAGGAGATTCGCTCTAACAGACAAGTCCTAGACGCTTACCTGGGGAATTAAATGACTGAACAATGTTGTATAGAGTTTAAGAGTGTGCTTGCGGGTTACAAAGATTTTATGATCCTCAACCACCTCTCCTTTCAGGCCAAAAGGGGGAGCATCACGTTGTTGCTGGGCCCAAACGGGGCTGGTAAATCAACCGTCCTTAAAACCCTCTTTGGGCTACTCAAACCAAAAGAAGGACAAATTTTTTTGGATCAAGAGGAAATCACAGGGCTGGGTCAAAAGCAGTTGCTTGCCAAAGGTATTGCTTTTGTCCCCCAAGGCAGAAACCTATTCGGCCAACTCAGTGTGCTTCAAAATTTAGAGTTGGGAGGAATTACGCTGGGCATGAAAACCACCCG